>Ga0247722_10001068_pt1 | contig 15543 bp, 12 predicted proteins | sample MSEWelMarce3H_FC_FD_189094 | JGI IMG/M metagenome (GOLD analysis project Ga0247722, IMG submission 189094) | Subsurface sediment microbial communities from gas well in West Virginia, United States - MSEEL Well Study Marcellus 3H_FC | ecosystem: Environmental > Terrestrial > Deep subsurface >... | reverse complement strand
GTTTACAAAACAAAGGCTCTCGGTGAGAACGACGTGAGTAGCTCTTTGCGCCGCAAGTGCTACAAGAATGTTCAGTGAGCTTGGCTGATCTAAGTTTAGGTGAGCAATACGAAATATCTTTTTTTTCTAATGAAACATCAAATATACTTGATGCAAAAGAAGACTAGAAGCAAGGTTTCTAAGGGCGGCGACCCGACTTCGATAAAAGCTGATGTCGTAGGATCTCCTGGCTCGAACTATCTCATTATGGACATACATCCGGGACAAGTGATTCATACTGCCCCGGGCTCTTTGATATACATGCGCGGTGATATAGAAAAAGGCGAGTTGGAAGTAGGAGGCATCGGAAAAGCATTCGCGAGGGCTCTCGGTGGACAGAATCTGCTACTCACGAAGTACAAAGGCGGTCCAAATGGTGGCAAGTTAGCACTCGGATCAGCTTTGCCCGGAGACATTATTGCAATCGACTTGGCGCCAAAACAAGATATCATCATTTCTAGGGGAAGCTTCATGTGTTGCACGAGCAACCTTGAAGTGACGGCAACGACTCGTGCACAAGGAATTATGGGCGTCGGCCAAGAAGAAGGATTTATATTGCCCGTGATACGAGCCAATGAGACGGCAGGAAGGGTATGGTTGTGTTCGTATGGATCCTTTGAAAGAATCGATTTGGATACGAATGAAGTTGTTGTTTTGGATAACGGCACATTCCTAGCTTGCCCGGCCGCTCTTAATTACCAGATCGTGCGGCTGGGGAAAACGCTCCTTTCATCTTTGGCTGGTGGAGAAGGTTTAGGAATGCAGTTTATTGGTCCTGCTTCGTTATACATGCAATCAAAGAATATCAACGATTTTCATGCAATTATTCGTAACAATTCCGAACTGACCGCTGCAAAAGCTGGCGTCGGTGCTGCTCTTTTTGCAGGGCTTTTTGGCAGCAAGGGTGGAAAGGCAAAAAAGAAGTCGGAGACTAAGAAATAACATGCATATAAATTCTTGTTAAATTATCCATCAATTTATTAAGAAGTCATGAGCCATTCACAAATCGTGTTCTACAGTTTATTTTTTATTGCATGGCTCTCTGTACTTGTTCTGGCATATCGGTTGGGCACAACTATGCGCCCGACAATATTGGAAACGTTTCACAGCAGAAAGAAACACAGAAGTCGAAAACATAGATATTATAGCAGCAGTAGCGATGATGAACCCTATCCGTACAAGCATGATGTGCTTTATGGATACAAAGTAGACATTCCTGCCCCTGGAGAAATGCCGTTCGTATCTGGTCCTGCCCCTATCGTCGAGCCACCGAAAACGCAACCGCAACCGAAGGCACCTAAAAAGCCGCCCACACCGAAAGCAAAAGCTCCCGCGCCAAAGGTTGCTGCACCAGCCGTCGCCGCACCTTTTAAACCATTTCCTGAGATTTCATATGTAACAACATTTGTACCCAAGACAATGAGCGCCTTATCTGCCAATACTGCAACCAATACTGCCGCCAACGCTGCTGATGCTTCTGCGGCATCTGCTGCCGCATCTGCAGCCGCAGCCGCATCTGCTGCCGCATCTGCTGCGGCGGTCGATACTCTAGGTATTAAAATTAAAGCTCAGATCAAAGAGTGGCTATCGAGCGTTTATAATTTTTGGTCAACGGTAGGCCATGAACCAGACGGGAGCTTCCCAGCAATTTTGGATGGGCTCGGCAAAAAGGTCCCAGGAAGCCCTAATTCCGCACCGACCGGCGACGGATACGGTCAGAAGACTTTGATTCAGCAGTCTCGTTACCTGTGGTTTTTCAGCTCTTACTCTGCTTACAAATCATCACCGGAGGCTCTTGCAATAGCTAAAAAAGTACTAGACTATATCGCAATGAGAAAGGGGGCGGATGGGCTCATTCCGTATTCCCTCGATAGCGCGCCTCCGGACCAACGTATTCACTTGTACGCACAATATTTTGCAATCTATGGTTTAGCAGCTTACGCCATTGCCTCGAAGACCTCCTCCCCTGCCGAAAGCTTGGCTGCACAGAATCTAGCGATGGATGTTTTTAAAGGTGTGGACAAGAAGTTTTTGTATCCCAAGGGCGGAACAACACCCATCGGATACATGGATACTGGAGATTTTTCTGAAGGTCAACCGGTTACTGATAAAAACGAAGGAACGAATACTCCGACAATGTCATTCAATGCGGTCATGCATGGTATCGAAGCCTTGGCGGAATTGCACAAAGCCAACAAAGATCCAGGTGTTGGTACGAAACTGAAGATGTTGATGGACCTTGTCGTTGACAAAATGTATGTCCCAACAGAGTTCCGTATCGTCCAATACTATGATCCTACGTCGGCAAATAACCTTGCCCTTCCAAATATGAATATAATCGATTACGCCCATAACATCGAGATGGTGTTTTTAATGGACTTTGCTGTGACGACACTGGAACTACAAGGGAAGGAGAGAGAAAAATACATGAAACCGATGATGGACATATCCAAGAATATGCTAAAGGGGAAAACATCATGGGATTCCACGTTGAAGGCGGTCAAAGACAACAATGATCCTAAAAAACAATCGAAGAAGGATTGGTGGACACAGTTCGAGGCGATGGCAGGAAGCGAATGGATGTACAGAGCGACTCAAGATCAAGACTATAGAGTTCTATTGGATGATATGGTCAACTTTGTTAAGATCTACTTTTACGCTGATCTAGGTGCAGGAAAAGGCGAATTTTACCCGGCAATCGAAAATAAAGGCGGTAAATGGGAGTCGACGGGAACGAATCAATACATTGCTTCTAACTGGAAATCGAATTATCACGTCGGACGAACTCTGTTATTATTGGACCAGTGGTTGGCAAGTGCAGAGTTGCCGTCCGTATCAAGTACAGATGTTGCTCTAGTGCCAACATCTTGTACATTTACAATGATTGACAAAGCTTCGAAATCTGCTGAATACGCAGCAATGTTGAGTTATGCATCGAATAGAAGATTAACCAACATCGCGCCTAGAGCATTTTTGGAACCGAGCACCGAAATTGAGCTCGCCACAATGATAAAATGTGCTAACAAATCCAGCATTAAATGGACCGTTCGAAATGGAGGACACAGTTATGAAGGTCTATCTTTAATCACAGATGGATACGTGATAGACATTCGCAAGCTCATCGGTGTAGATATCGACACTGCAAAAAAGACAGCCGTCGTCGGTGCCGGCGAGCTTTTTGGAAATGTATATGCACAACTTGCTGCTAAAAATCTATATATTCCTGCTGGTACCGGACCGAACGTGGGTGTTTCGGGTGTGACTCTAGGTGGTGGAATCGGTTATGCAACGAGAAAAAGAGGTGTCACATGTAACTCTGTAGTATCTGCACGCGTGGTCACTGCGGAAGGTGACGTCAAAATTCTCTCAGATGATAAACCCGATGGAAGTGATCTTTTGGAAGCTTTGCGTGGTGGCGGACCATTCTATGCTATCGTGACACAATGGACGTTCGAAGTTTATCCCGCACCCGCTAAGGCCGTGACTTATCAGCTAAGTTGGGGGAACGGACAGGAAAATAATACAAACAAATTGACTCAAGAAATTGCTGTAAAGGTCTTGAAAGCATTTGTCGTTGGCACTCCTTGGATGGCAGATGAAAATTATGCCTTGATAGAGTTTTTCCATGGATTTAGCAAGGTTGATCTCGTGATCCATTACTATCAAGAAGCAACAACGAGTCCGGCCTTCACAGAGCCAAGCTTCGTGGCTAAAATGAAAGAAGCGAGCGCACCTGACGGACCTCCTCAAATAAATGAGTTTATTAACTGGAAGGACTATATTGTAAAAATAACAGATCTAGAGGCAGCCGGGCTTACAAAATGGACAGCAGCAAATCTAACATTGGAGAAGCTGAGGGAAAGAACGATGACAAAACAAGACAATTACACTGCATCGTCACTTCTGTTTAGCAGCACCATGCCTGTTACCGACACTCATATCAACGCACTGACTATGGCAGCAAAACAAAGAAACAAGTTTTTTTATCAATTCAGGGCATTTGGTGGGAAATCATCAGCATCTTCGCGAAAGTCATCGTGGCCGCATACAGATTCATTGATGGAAGTCCAGATCTATGCTATAAATGACGACCCTCCGGCCAAGCCGGTTTCGGATGGAATCATTGCAGGTCTGATGACACTGCCGTCCAAAGGACATTATTACAACTATTATAATTCCAGTATCACCAAGTTTACAGATTACTTTCCGGACGCGACAATATCCAGAAAATTAATCGCGGTAAAAACAAAATACGATCCCCAGAACCGCATTCTAACAGGAACGGCTGGCGCGCCGGTTCCTCCTTAATCCTAATATTGCTCCAACTCTTTGCATGTCCTGAAGTTCAAGGGATGCGGGTCACTCTGTGGACCACACCACAACGGTTTCTCGAATGTCTCCACGGCTTTTGGAAGTGCAAGAGATGGATCGATGGGCTTCGGGATGTTCGGGCGATGATTGTCCTTCACGATCGTGCGATTGCTCACGTTCCAATCGAACGACATCAATGCGTTCTCTTGCGGGTCGCGACACAACCATTCCCAACGATTCCATCCTCGGCAACGTAGCGTGCACGGCGGGTTGCTCAACCTGCAATTCTCGGAGTCGAGGTCGTTGCATTCCTTCAATGGACGCAGGTTGCAATACGATTTATTCGAGGGCATGTACTTGCCGGATGGATCATGGGTGGATTTACGGGTAATGCCCAAGAGTTCAGAATCGACATCGATGAGTCCATTGCACAATGCGTCACCGTAATGTTGTAGCCGGATTGAAGGAGATGGGACGAAACACGGGTCGCAATGATTCGGGGTGGAGACCTGATATTCACCTGCGCCGATACTCTCGGCTAATTTATGTTTATAAGAGCAACCGTCATAGGGGAGCCTGCTGAAACTCATTTGCATTACACGGAGAAAAAATTCAAAATGTCTGGCTAATACCAAAACTGACTTTCTGATAGGATGTCTGTAAATTCGCATCGTCGCTCAGAGCTTCGAGCTCTTTGCTCAATTTTCCAAAGATACGACCCATATCTTTTGTGAATGCCAACATGTGCCTTTGTTCTATCTCCCGTTGCGCTTTATCTGAGATCGCTGTTATCCTCGATTGCAATGTCTTCATTTCTTTGGCCAAAATGGTTAATGTTTCTATCTTTGAGTTGCAAACATCGGTGTTCTCATTCAGCATTTTTTCAAAAGCCCGAAAATCGACGATGAGCGATTGGACCTTTTCCGAGACGGGATGCCTTGCATCGACGCTTTCTACAATACTGAACACAATAATCGTCAAGAAATATCGCGTCATCCGTTTTGTGTACTTGATGTCTTCCCAAGGATATTCATTTTGTTTAAAAAGCAAGTCGTGCAGATCGGTCCAAAGATATGATACAGTCGGCGCAACGAACGAAATAGAACGCCGACCGAATCTATACGTATACTGTTTCAATAGCGGACCAACACCGGCTTGTTTCATCTTCATCATAGCATAGTCGCTCTCTTTCGGTATACTGACATCGATGATCTCGAAGGGCGCATTGACTTCTTCCAGATCATTCACTTTCAATTTGAAATTTCGTCTAAACCTGATTAGATCGAACGTCGCTTTCAGCTTGTCTTTTCGAGAAAAATCCAAAGATGTATTTCGGCTGATAAAATACGTAGATCGTTGAGGCTTCGGGAGCCCCTCCATAAGCGAATCCATCTCCTGCAATAAGACATACTCATTTGTGTCCAAAGGCAAAAGTTTAGATTTCGTCACGGCAAAGTCCCTGCGTGCGGCCTCGCGAAGGACGACATCGACCTTGTCCACTTGCATGACATTTCTGATTTCATTTTTATAGCTTTCTGCCAAATCAGCGGTAGATCCGCGCACGCGAAGTGTTTTGCTGCGCCTGACATGTTCACGCATGCTGTTCAGAACGTATAAAACAAGTTTTGTGACATCTTCTCTCACCTCTGCTGCATTGGGTAGCGACGGGTTTATATAAATCTGAAAGTCGGCATCGCTTCTCTTGAGCAAATAGTCATATTCAGGATTCCTCAATAGTCTAATGATTCCACCCAATATGATTCGAAACATGTTGCCGCCCTTGTAATAGAATGCCAAGTCAAAAGGTACATTCAACTTTCTGACCTTTGCATATTCCTTGATCATCGCCGCCATTGGCACATAGAATGCAACGAATGTATTGATGAAAGCTTTATCGTCGATTTGAGACAACACATAATTCGTCGTGATGTCGCTGAGCTTTTGTTGGAGCGTACGTATCTGGATGCGATCCATCCTAGGTTCGAAGCAAAGCAACAATCGTTTATTGTTTATAGTTTTTACGATCAAGGTTTTCGTCTTTTTGTCTTTTGTAATGCTCTTGAAAACATCATTGTATTGAGTGACCTCTTCCAAGTAAATGTTTTCAGGATTGTTCTTTGGGCAGGATACGTGGGGTTCGTTGATACTGTGATATTTCAGGATATCCATCACGGTTTTGCTACCGATGCGTGTTTCCCCCTTAAGAAATCCAGAAATATCAAGCATAATTTTCTTATCATGACAAAATAATAGATGCTAATAATAAAAGCAACATGAGTTTCTCACGTATTGCGTACGATACCTGCACATATGCCCAAAAGCTCAATGCAAATGTGTCGCATTTAGATTATACTCTAGACTCTGTCAAAAACTTTCACTGCGGCGAATGTAGGAATGAGTTGGGCTTGCTTGGAGGTAACAATGTATCGAGGGTGGAAGGCAATATGGTAGACCTAGAGAGTAACTTGTTCGGAATCGATCGTACCTCCTCCAAGTGCGCTCGCATGAAGTACTTGCCGTCTTCGGACTCTTTCGTTCAAGGCAAGACGATGCACAAAACGTGTAGTTATCCCAAAGTCAGCACAAAAAAGAGCCATTTAAAATCGTGCCAGTTCACAAACTTCCCGGCGATCCCTGCGCCGCCAGCGCTTAATCAGTTCAAGTGCGGTACCGGTTCCTAGCATTTGCAGCTAGGTCCTTGGATGCAAGGATTGCACCGACACTTTGTATCGCCATTCTTTTTATAAATAGGATCGACGACCACGATGGGAGTATCGACGTCATCGTTAGGAATGGGTTTATTGTCCTCCCTTGAGAAAGAGAACTGTGACATGTCTAAGGCATAATCTAGCGTTGCCATGCTTTGTTTGGCAGCTTGCGCATAGATCCTCGGGTCGGCATATCGATCGCGGTTGCCATCGTCATTTTGCATTTTGCGCTTTTTATAATAACTGTATTTTTTTTCATAGTGTTGTCGTACGAACTGTCTGCGGATCCTCGATGCGTTGACGAGAACGCATGATCTCGCGCGTGTCTTCGCCCGTCTGATGGAATGGCAAAACGATGTTCTCCACATTCTGTACATTCTCTTTCATATACGGGACGAATGGCACGAACCGATCATAATCTAGTTCCTCGATCTCATTGCGATAGCTGTTATTCTTGATGTTGTTTCCTTGAATGAGCGGATTCTCGATGTGAGGTTGTGGTATTCCGCGAGTCATATCCGGATTCGCTTGATAGAAACGGGTGAATAGCTGGGTGCGCGGCTTCTCGCTAGTCCACACAGCGTTGTTCCTCATATCAGTGTCGTCATCGACGTGGCAAGCCGTTGTCATGCCCACGCCATTGCGGTAATGCAAATTAATGTTTTGTGCTGCGAATTCCTCAACCTGCTTCTCGCCAGACTCGTCGCAAGCCATGAAGTAGGTGTTCCACAAACTATAGTCATTGATAGAAGCATTCTGATACTCTTTTGCTGTTATGGCATGATCGTCAATCCTGACGCGATTTTGAATGTCGAACATACGTTTGGCGTTCATTGCTGCTGTCTAGTTTGTAATTTAGCAACAAAAAAATATCACTATTTTATGTCGCGATGCAAATTCAAAAGGCATTTGCCGCTGTTGCCCTCTTTGCATGTTTTGCCCGTCTTGTATAACCACTCTGCGAACTCTGTCTGTTTGTTCGGAATGGTCTGGATGGGTGTTTGATAAAATGTTCGAGTGCTTGTCTTTGCACTCCATATGTCGTCGACGTCCTTGTACAAAGAGTTCATAATCTTTTCAGCCCTTTTTTTGACATTTGATGTCGTGATAGAGCACGCTGCTGGCCGGTCAGGATTCAAAACTATATCGCTGATCAGGATGTTGCCCATAGGATTGTCATGCGTGGGCAATACACAAGCATCCCTCTTTTTTGGTCCACATGTTGATAGATTGAGAGACATCAACATGTTTTTTTCGGCTTTCGTGTTGGCATCATAGAATGCAAAAAGCCCATACGTAAAGATCGCAACGAATACGGGCACAAAAAACACATTCGGTTGATGTTGTGCGAGGAACAGAATTACGGCAAAGTAAATTGAAAACCTTAATGAAGCGTTGAGCTTTTCTGCGAGGGTCATCGATGGCATCGGTACAAACTTCGGTAGATTTGCCATATGGAAAAACTGATAAATGTCCTCGTACCATATATGCTGGGCTGACATCGTTATTATTGTTAGCAAATATAATTTGACCACAATACAAAAATCATCACAATAAAGGTTCCAGGCAAGCTCTTAAGGGGAAGGGCGCTTGTCGTCTAGCTTCTTACGAAGACGAGCCCTCGTGTCGAGATTGCGCAGTTTTGCCTCATCCATACGAAGACCAGTGGCACCTCCCATTGTCTTGTTAATGTTTGCCATCATGTCCATCAGACCATTATTGACACCACCTGCTCCTCCTGCACCACCAAAATTATTCAGCATCCCGATCATACTCATTGCCTCGGAAATGAGGTCGCTCTGATTGAGCTTCCCATCTTGGATCTTGGTCTGTATCTTGCTGCTCACCTTGGAAACGATGTCACCTAATACATTGTTAGTACCAGTCATATTTTGAAAGTTGAGAAGCTCGGACGGATCCTCGATGTTGAGGTCCTTGACATTGATTTCCTCCGATATTTCCTTGGCAAGTGAACCGATCATGCTATTCTCGAACATCTTCATCGTGTCCTCCATGCTGGGTTTTTTAATATCGACAAGAACAGCCCTGAGTCCGTTGAGATCTTTCTTGAGATCATCATCCACGACACCGTCGATCTCGAAAGTAACATCCTCACCGCTTCTTACCTTACCAATAATTTCAAGAACGACATCGATCATTTTCTCATCTTCGTCATCGTAGATGTTTGCCAAACACCTAAAAATATAGTAATAGCTCTTCATGATGTTGCGATTCGATTCATCCATGTCCTCGACCATCACAGACGTTCGCATGCCAGGGATCAGTTCGACATCTTGTTCGTTTTTACCTTGAGCAATTTGCGTCCTGAAGGACTCTATGTGCGATAGGGCGGTTTTATCGAACACCTTGAACTTTGCCTTGACTATCTTCTTTAGCTCTTCGTCGTAACTCTTGACATCATTGATGAGATCGAGATAGAACTTGTTGAAAGCGTACGCGACCTTCTTTTGAATTGTTGTCATTTCTTTGATCTTTAGATGACCAAATTATTCTTGTCTTTAAACGTTCATGCATTTTCTACTCAGCGCCATCAAAACGAGCATGTACTTCCAAATGGACCGCTTGTTGTCTTCGTTCATGTCTTTCCACATGGATTTGACCTTTCCGATGAAATTGATGTTGAATCCGTGAATGAGCTTGACGTCATCCGTATAATCATGAGCCAAGAAGAATTCCTCGTCCTCGGCTAGAATTTTGTCCTCGTATGGAGCACTTACGTGTTCTTGAAAAAATGTTTGTGGAATCTTAGGGCTGATATTCTTAATCATACTGATGCCATGCTTGAGAGTTTTCAAATCATCACAAATGTTTGGGAAAGTCGTAATCATATCGTTAAGTAGCTCGATCAATTTATTATTGAAGGCATCGTGATAAACAGTCGAAGAAGCCATCGTATATGGCGTATTTCTCTATTAATTGTTTAAGTGTCAAGGCCGCGGATTGGTTTTCTGAAATGCCTGCATTTCGGAATCGCGTTGTGCTTGAAGTTGTTCGTATGTGAGGTTATTGCCGCCCCCATTGTTCGCAGCAACCGACTTTTGCCCTGCATTGTTTCCATTTCCCCCGCCGATATCTATCGCATCCTCTTCCGGAGTGTATATCTCTTGATCCTGGCCAAATATACCATAATGATACTCTCCACCAAATCCACCGTCCCCTGCTCCATCATCTACGAACGCAAAAGCAGTACCCGAGCTCGTAAACATATCACGGGGGACATGTTGATTCGACAGAACATCCAATCTGTCATAAATTTCATCATCCGTGATCATATTACCATCAGCTTTCATCAATGTAGGAACAACTGTTAGAGACGATGGTAACTTTGCTTTGTAGACATCCACACAAATCAAAACCACGTGCTGTTTAACGTCTAGTTTTATGATCCTAGACAAGACATCTTTCGAAAACAAACAATAATTGCTATAAAACAAGACATCTTTAGTTAGTGGCATTTGGTCGGACTGGGTTTATTGCTGCAACATACAAAAAAATTGAGAGATAAACTTAAACATTTTTGTCATCTAAACACAAGCAACAAGGTACTACAAAATATGTCTTTCTCTATCGTATCCAGGTCCGATTCACACATCACATTCACGGTCGAGGATATCGACGTGTCAATCGTTAATGCTTTGCGCAGGGTAATTCTCGCAGAGATACCTAATGTTGCATTTGCAATCGATCTTCACGGCGGTGAGAGCGACGTCATTATCCATAAAAACCTTTCATCTCTTCACAACGAATACATGATGCACCGGTTGAGCCTCGTTCCATTATGCTTTGACGAAGATGAAATTGATAATTTCGACAAGGAAAAATACAAATTTGTACTGAATGTAAAGAACGAAGGCAATGAAATGCTAGATGTAACCACCGCTGACTTTACAATATATGATTCAAGTGGCAGCCGCATGGATGCCCTTGCCAAAAAGGTTTTCCCTGCAAATCCGATCACCAAGGACCACATTCTGCTCACGCGTCTTAAGCCAAACTTCATGGATCCGAAAAAGGGTGACGAATTGAATATAGAAGCCAGGGCAATTTTGAGTGTTGCAAGAAAGAACGCGTGTTGGGCACCAGTCAGTATCGCAACATTTTACAATAATGTAGACGAAGTCAAGGCACAAGAAGCATTCATAGAGTTTCAATCGAAGAACAGTGGATTGTCCCGTCAAGAGGCACTGATAAGATTTGATACATTGGAGCGACAGAGATGTTTCAAAACGAACGAATATGGTGAGCCTTGCTCGTTCACTTTTACCGTCGAAAGCGAGTGCAGGATGAGTCCGTCCTATATCGTTCGTAAGGCGTTTGAAGTGTTGATTGCGAAAGTCACCGCGCTCATCGACAAGGTGACCGAATGCAAGGAGACAGTCCTACCGAATATGGTCGTGTCCTTGGATATCCCAAACGAAGATCACACGATAGGCAACCTGATGCAAGCACTTATGTTCAACATGTATATACGCGATTCTAGTAGGATCGATTATATCGGCTACTATGTCCCACATCCATTAGAGGAACGCATGGTCATACGCATCAAGAACAAAGAAGGTCCTCCGAATGTGAAACCCATCGTTCAACAAGGATGCATCGACATTGTGGCAATACTAAAAGACTTGCTTTCAAAATGGGTTGCTGCAGGCAGATAAATTAAAATGTAAAAAAAGGTAAATGTCATCACCACCTGATCCAGTTGACGATACTAATATTTTTTCTATCATAGATGATGACGAAGCGATCGAAACTGAGGAAACAATGGTATGCGGGGATGATCTCCCAATGTATACCTCCTCGATCGAATATGTTGATCAAGATGTGCCGATCATGTTTACACGAGAACAATATTTGTTTCATGTGCTGAATACCATCACTTACAAAACGAAAGTGGATGATCAGGCAAAATGGATCAGACAAGCTAATGTTTTTGTGGATATGTTGTTCGATCCAGATAAATGCATCGATAACATTCAGATAAGGCCGATCGTGCTTGGGCATCGTTATCGCATCATCACAGAGGAGCAGTTTACAGATAATGATCTGATTGAGGAATTGAAAGAAGAGAATTATGCTGTAACTACGATGACGCGCTTATTAAATAGACGCTTCGTCAATAAAAACACTGCCTCATACTCTGAGTACATTAAGCACATGCACAAAGTCGAGCAAACGTTTACGGCAATAAACAAAGACGATCACGTTACCGCTCAATACACCGTTCCTTACAAATCAAATTGTTATGTCTTCCAAGGCCTTCAAGAAACCGTTGATGGCGGCGAAAATGGCAACCATGTCGTATTTGGAAAGTCCAGCATCTATGACGGCGACGTAATATCTATTCTAGGATTTGTTTACAAAGGCATCGTAGACAACTCAGACAAAAAAAGTTTCGAGTGGATTGATGCCGAGGATTACAGGTCGAAGTTAGAAACACTTGAGAAAGGAACAAAGGTGGATATCTATCCGCATATGGCACTAGGTATGACGAGCGGGGAGGTGAAGGACGTCGATGGATCGAAATGTGATATTAAAATCCTAAACTCTGGCAAGATTATAGTGATCGATACAAAGCAAATATGGAAAAATAATGAATTCGTCTTTGCAGAATCAAACAAGCGCCGCTTCGCAATGAGCGATATTGTGCAAAAGGGTGTTGCATTCAGTCTGTTGAGCGGCGATGAACAAGGAGGTAAACTTACTGTAAAAGCGTTTGTACCTTCGCCCTCAATCATCGCTATACATAATGCGAATCGGATCGGTGATATTCCTTCTCTAAAGCATGTTTTACATGCACATGGATATCTGCCGTGGCATTATCAGCATGTAGCACAAAATATATTATCCGATTTAATGACGATTTCGATACAGCCCGGCAAAAGTAATATTCGAGAAGCATTACAGTTTCCAAGTTTTGCGGCGATCGACAGCTTTGGAAAGATGCCCGACTACCAGAAATATGAATTCGATCAGTATCGCTTCGAGAAAGGATTCGCTGACACAGAATTTCATCGCATGATGTATTTGTTTCATCAGGGGGATGCTGGATTTATTCACATGCTCGAATTGCTTACTCTTAATCTGAAATCGACAAAGACACGTGTTAACAAACATATCGAATTGCTCGGACCCTTAGAGATCGAAGAAGAGTATGTGCCATCCGGAGATGATCCGTGTACCTCTCGTGCGCGCATCTATAAAAAAGAATATAATTCGATCGAGGCGTTGCGAAGCGATAACAATAAGATTCTTACCGGCGTGGTGGATGGTGACTATGCTAAATTAGTGGAAGGCGATCGCGTACGTGATTATAGGCGTTATTCAGGAGTGTGGATCAAGCATGATTCAAATATGTTGCGCACGTGCAATAACCTTGATGTCTACCCAGTTACCTATTCCGAATTGATCAAACTAGATTGTATTTATGATGATTTGAAAAAAGCATGCAGCTCCATGCAAATCATGAAAGACACTGTCAAAAGGAATAACAAAATCGACACCATGATAATGCTGCAAAACACGCAGGATTTTAGACAACGAATTGATGATTACTTGGTGAACGTAGAGGATCTGAAAAAAGAGGTCGCTGACATGTTGCGATTGTATAGGGTGCTGGGGGTCAATGCAATCGAAAATAATATCACAGATCGAATCACGTTCCAAGTTCCACAACATGACTATGGCAATCACATAGGAAATGCGAACGCATTCGACTTTGAAGCAATGTTTGGCAATATTGACTTTAGCGAACAAGGTGTTTATTCAGTCGAACAACCGGATACGACTGAACTCGTCCTTCCGGGAGATTCCGATGATACACATGCACACATGAAACACAAATCATTAATAAACGCGATAAGCAATGCGACAGGAATCATGTTTAGCAATCTCATGCTTAATTATCTAATCAAGCAGTCAGCATCGACAACTAGAGAACTGCTGGATGACCAGGCTATCGAGCAACGAGTTTCTGACAAAAAGATTGTACTAGAAAACAATTTCAGGAAAACGGTTCGGCAAATGTTTCAGAATAAATACAGTAGAGATCCGACTGTCGATGAGATCAACAAGCAAAAGAAGATCTTCGACCAAAAGCTTGTTCCTCTCCTGCAAAACTTCAAGGAAAAGCTTATATCACAAACGAAAGACAGCGACAAAGTGGTTTTGTTCAATGCTTGTGGTATGATAGCGGTGTTTGCCAAAATTAACCGAGGAGATATTCGTCACATCAATCCTTCTTGTCGCAACAGATTTTCCGAGGGCATGGTGGTTTACATGTCTTGTGTCATTCAAAAAATGGCTTCGAATCGAGACGATAACTTCCAGCCAGCAGCCAATATGACGTTCAATCAAATTGAATCGTTAATGAATGTTACCGTATCGCGCATACTTGCAGAGAATGAGAATTTGAGGACTGCATTCCAGATGAAGAGTAATATAATCGAAACATCGAAAGAAAACAAGATCGTGGTGATCGACTGGCCGTCATTCCGTCCATTGATCAAAGAGATACACGGTCCCAATATCCGTGAATTCAAAGCACCCGTTAAGGGTTCCGTAAAGAGGTCGTGCAGCTTGGAGCCTTTGAAGATTACCAAGTCGACCGAAGACACAGCAAGTGACCGGGTTCTGTTTATTTCAAAACGGATTGGATTGCCAATGATTGGCAAAAGCCGACCTTTTGTAGACAAACAGTCGAGTGATGAGTTTGCGGATTTGTTAGCTTCGAGCCTGCCAGAAGACTTGAAAAACGCTATGAGATCGGAAGAATGGGACGTTTTGATCGATAACTCACAAACTCACTTCCGAAAGAGTCTTGAAAACCTCCAGATAAAATCAAAAGAGGTCTACGCTTTATTTTCTACATCAAAGCCGTTGATGTCCCAAGTGGCACACTCTCTTCGGAATTTCGTAAGTGGTGAACTCAGATCGATGCTTGGCAAACTAAAATCGAGATATAAAATCGAGGATCCGGATACGGCTTCAGAAGGTGATGTTAAACTTGCAAGATTAATTGAAAAAATGGAAGATTCTCCAGGTATCTATAACCAGATTATGCCGAAACTCGAAAAGTCGATACTGGAGCTAGCTGATGTTTCGGTGCTAAACAGAATAACATCGACGGAATTCAGGATGTTTGCATACCTGATCATGCTCATCAATGTTATTTGCAACTTGAGCATGAAAAATCAACCGCTAGTAACGCAATTAGTACGGTTCATAATAGCGAGCTACCTCGAGAGCAATGAAATGAATACTTACTCGCCCGAAAAACTCAAGCATGGACAAGAAGCATTACGAGAAAAGTCAAAAGAAGAGATTATAGCTCGATTCGAAGGAATGGATGAAGAGTCCAGGAGAGCGATCCAAGAGATGAAAAAGGCCGGTTACAAGACATTAATAGATGCACTCATTGGGGGCGGGGAGGCCGAAGAGGCCGGAGATGCCCAAAACGGAGAGGGGG
>Ga0247722_10001067_pt1 | contig 15551 bp, 10 predicted proteins | sample MSEWelMarce3H_FC_FD_189094 | JGI IMG/M metagenome (GOLD analysis project Ga0247722, IMG submission 189094) | Subsurface sediment microbial communities from gas well in West Virginia, United States - MSEEL Well Study Marcellus 3H_FC | ecosystem: Environmental > Terrestrial > Deep subsurface >... | reverse complement strand
TATATGATTTCACCAACTACTGGATTTGTTAAAATAGATCAGTTTTCGATTACTACTGCGGATGAATTTAGATTTGCTACGAAGCGTTTAGTTGCTCAAGGAATGAAGAATTTAGTACTTGATTTAAGAAACAATGGTGGTGGTGTATTGCAATCAGCGGTTGAAATAACCGATGAGTTTCTGAAAAAAGGCGCCATTATTGTTAAAACCAAAGGGTATCACACTCCAGAGCAAATTTATCGTGCTACTTCTCAAGGTGAGCTTGAACAGACAAAAGTTGCGGTCTTAATTAATTCCAACTCGGCTTCTGCAAGTGAAATATTAGCTGGAGCCCTTCAAGACAATGACCGTGCTACAATCTATGGTAGAAGATCGTATGGAAAGGGTTTGGTGCAAGAAGATATCGTATTGAAAGATGGGAGTGACATCCGTTTAACGATTGCTCGTTATTATACACCTACAGGACGTTGTATTCAAAAAGCATATAATGGGAATTATGAGGATTATTTGAACGAAGAAATAAAACGCATCGAAAATGGGGAACAATTTCATCCAGATACTACTTTGTTTGTTGATTCTTTGAAGTTTAAAACCCCTAAAGGAAAAGTCGTTTATGGTGGTGGTGGTATTTTTCCAGATGTATTTATTCCTGCAGATACTTTAGGTTCAAGTTGGTATTTTGCTGACCTTCGTTATAGCAGCTCTTTTCAGCAGTTTGCGTTCGATTTTGTTCAAAATAAACGAAGTTTTTGGAGGTCATTAAATCATTTTGAATCCACTTTCAATGTGGACGAAGGTTTATTAAATCAATTTGTTTCTTATGCGCAAAAGAATTTTAAAATACAATCGAGTAAAGTTGGTTTAACCCAAAGTAAACGATTAATTGCATTAAGTTTAAAAGCGGAAATAGCTCGTCAAATTTGGACGGAAGAAGGTTTTTATAGAATTATAAATCGTGAAGATAAAGAGGTGAAAGAAGCACTTAAGTTGTTTTTGAAATAATATAAGATCGTTTTAATTATTTCATTCTAACTTAATAAATCTCCACGTTGACTATCCAGTTTAAGTAATATAAAAATCATTACTGAGAATGACATCATGGAAGATCCACCGTAACTAAAGAACGGGAGTGGAATTCCAATTACGGGTGCAAAACCAATATTCATTCCAATGTTGACCGCAAAATGGTAGAAAATAATCATTGATACTGAATAGGCATACACTCTGTTAAACCTTGATTTTTGACGTTCTGCTATTTTAATGATTCTAATCAGCATAAATAAAAACATTCCCATGATTGCTAAGCTTCCAATAAAACCCCATTCTTCTGCCAAGGGACAAAAGATAAAGTCTGTTTCACTTTCTGGTACGTGATTGGATTCTACACTTGCAACACTTGCGTTTTTATATCCTTTACCTGTTAATCCACCTGAGCCAACAGCAGCCATCGCTCTATTTCTATTGTAATCTTCTCCGTCTGGATCTTCACGAAGGCCTAAAAATAATTCGATTCTATCTTTTTGATGTTTACGTAATCCTTGAAAAGAGAAATTCACAAATGTTGAAATAAACGAACAAAGAACAAATCCAATGATAACAATCATGGTCACCCTATTTTGTTCTCTCTTTGAAGAAAACCATCTTAACACCAAAAAACTGATTAGTGCGATTGTAAAAAGTGAACCTATTACCCCAAAAAAACCTGGTATTTCTATTCCTGGTAAAAATGTAAATGTAATGGTATTGTTACTCATCAACAATGTAATAATTGACAAAAAGATGACTACAAATAGAATTGGAATAAAGTGAGATCCCACCCATGTTTTCTTGAATTTTACTCCAGGAATTAAGTTTATCAATTGAAGAACTATTGGGTCATATGTAATCCCTTCTCGGTACATCACAAACAGAAAAGAGGTAAATACTACAAAAGTTCCAGCATCTGGTTGCAAGAGAATCAACAACATTGGAATAACTAGTATAATATTTGCAACGATAACTGTATTTACACTTTGTTGCTTCACGTTGATACTATTGATGTAGCTACTTAACGCAATAGCCGTACCAATTTTAGCAAACTCGGCTGGTTGTATTCCTAATGAACCAATTCCTATCCAAGCTCTAGCACCGTTTACACTTGGCATAAATAAAACTACTACAAGCAAGGCTAAGCACGCTAAATATATAGGTATGGCGAATTTCCTGTAGATACTAGCTTCAATAAGAAACACCATCAAACCTAAAAACAATGAAATACCAACCCACATGATTTGTTTTCCATATTTTTGTGAAAAATCAAATAATTCTGGCGATTTCGGGTCAAATGCAGCTGAATATACGTTTGCTACACCTATTAGAATCATTAATAGGAAAACAGAAAGTAATCCCCAATCTATTGTTTTACTAAAGGATTCATTTCTCATTCTTTATTTTTTTTAACTCCATCTAAATCTGATTTTAGTATGCGTTCTTCTTTTTCTTTATTTACAATTTTACCAAGTATGAATTTTTCCATCATTAATCGCGCAATCGGTGCAGCCCAAGTGCCACCAAAACCTGCATTTTCAATAAATACTGCAATCGCTATTTTGGGTTGCTCTTTTGGTGCGAATGCAATGAAAACGGAGTGATCTTTTCCATGCGGGTTTTGAACAGTTCCTGTTTTACCACAAACAATGATGCTATCCATTTTTGCTTGTGATCCCGTTCCTCCTTTTTCATTAACAACACGTCGCATTCCTTCTATGATAGGCCCAAAATGCTTGCCTCGAACCATAGTATATTTTTTCTTTCTATATATTGGTAATGGTCCTTTTTTACCAATAGATTTCACAAAGTGAGGGACATAATACCATCCTCTGTTTGCAATGATTGCAGCTAAATTTGCTAGTTGTAATGGTGTAGATTTTACCTCACCTTGTCCAATAGAGATTGAACGTATGGTACTAAATGCCCAATTATTATGACCGTACCATTTATCATAATATTTAGAATTCGGTATAAGTCCTGGTCGTACTCCATTGATGTCTGTTTCAAGAGAAATTCCAAATCCAAAACTATTCATATATTTTGCCCATTTATTAAGACCTATTTCTGAATCCTCGGTATTTTTTTTTCGTTTCCCTTGTTGAATTATTCGTTTTACTAAATGATAATAATAGGGATTACAAGAGTATTGTATTGCTTTCGCTAAGGTAGTTGCACTTGGGTGATTGTGACATCCTACCATACTTTTTGTACAAGGAAAACCGGACCCAGGTGTTATTACACCTTCTTGAAGTCCTACCAAAGATTGAATTAGTTTAAAAGTAGATCCTGGTGGATATTCAGCAGACAATGGTCTTGGATATAAGGGTTTATTTGGGTCTTTAAGTAATTTAGGGTAATTTTTTGAGATGTTTTTTCTTCCAACAAATAAATTCGGATCAAAACTTGGTGCTGATACTAAGGCTAGTATTTCTCCTGTTTTTGGTTCTATTGCAACGATACATCCTCGCTTATTTTTCAATAATTTTTCACCATAAGCTTGTAAATTAATCGAAACTCCTAATTTTAATGGTGGACCCTGTTGTGCAGTTGTATCATACTTTCCATTGGCATAAGGTTCAATCGCATTGTTTAATGCTGATGTAACTACGTAATGTATTCCTTTGATTCCCCTTAGTTCTTTTTCATAGAATTTCTCTAATCCTGCTCTTCCAATAGCGTCACTAGGTCGGTAAAAATTATCTACATCAATTTCTTCTTTTGTAACCTCAGAAAGATAACCTAAAATATTCGCTGCGTTGGCATAAGGATAACTTCGCATACTTGTAATTTCCTCATAAAATCCAGGGAAATTATGCAAGTAGGGTGCAATTTTCGACATTTGTTCTAACCCAATTTCTTTTACAAAAGGGTATGATCGCATCTTTTGATAATTCGATGTTGTTTTTCCTGAATGAGGGTTATGGTACACACCTTCGCCTAGTTTTATTTCCCAAAATCTACTTTTTACCTTATGAGGAGTCCAACCAATCAATTTTGCGAAAGCATTTGTGTCCAGATGAGTGATTTTCTCTTCAGTCATCATCAGGTTAAAGAATGTTTTATTTGTAACTATTTTTTTTCCAAATCGATCAAATACAACACCTCTAGGAGGAGTAATTTGTTTTCTTTTTTCCGCAATTTGTTGTGCTCTTAATGTCCAACTATCATCTATCACCTGCATATAAAATAAACGCGTAGTGTAAATGACAGTTACGATAATAAAGAATAGTAATACAACATATTTTCTTCCTTCTGAATTCATTTATTAGAAGTGTTTTTGAAAAATGCCATTTGAATTAAAATACTCGCTCCTAATGATAGGGGGGTACTTAAGAGTGTTTTAAGAAATATATACCATACTTCTTTCCACTTAAATTGCTCGATTAAAAAAAACCAAAAATTATTAATTAATAAAATTAAAACAAATGCTGTGCTAAACCAGCCGTATCCCATCTGGTAAATTGAAAGTTCTGCACCTGGAAGAAAACCATCTCTAGGTTCTAAAAACTTGAATAAAAATGGTCTTAAGTAAGCAATTAATAATGCTGATGAAGCAAATAGTCCGTATGTGTTTGAGAAATAATCAATAGATATTCCGAATACAAATGATACGACCATTAATGCAAAAATATTTAATTCAATAGGTAATAAGAATATGAACAAAGGAGATACCATGATCTGTATGCCTAATCCAATTTCTAATTGATTGAAAATAAATGCTTGTACAAAGATAAAAGCAAAAAAACGTATACTATGTTTAACTATATTAATCATTCATTTTCGTTTGGTATCGTTTCCTCAATTTCTTTTTGTTCTTTAATGAGTAAATTTTTGATAACATAGACATTTTGAAGTTTCGCGTATTTTTCTGAAAAGTAAATTTCAACATCCCACAATGGTTTTCCTTCCACTGTTTTTATACTTTTAATTTTACCAACAGGAATCCCTTTTGGAAAAATCCCAGATCCTCCACGAGTAACAATTTCTGACCATTTTTTTAATGATAAATCATTAGAAATACTTGAAACAGTTCCTATCTTAGGGCTTTTTCCGCTCCATTTTAGTAGACCATACACCCCGGTTTTTTCTACCATTACATCGATATTAATGTTTTCAGTAAGTACTGTTTTTACGATTGAAAAATGTTCACTACTTGTGTGTATGATACCTACGACTCCATTGTTTGAAATTACACCCATTCCTCGGTAAATACCACTTGAGTTTCCGGCATTTAATGTGAAATAGTTATTTCTTTTATGTACTGTTGAGTTGAGTACTGTTGTTGGAATATAGTCGTATTGTTGTTGAAAAATAGTATCGTTTATTTTTATAACACCTTTATCAATTTTTATATTACTTTGAGCTAATTTTCTACGTAATTGTATGTTTTCGTATTGTAGTTTTCTGTTGTTATAAGCAAGATTAAAATGTTTAGTTACATCATTGTTGATCTCCATCATTTTACCACTCAATGAAGACGCTGTTGTTAAGTACTGAGATCTTGGAAAGCTTAAATTTGTAAAATAGGAAGATAAGGCAACTCCTTGAAGGATTGCAAAAACAATAAAAATTCTAAAACGTTTTAAAAAAGCAATTAAATTGCGCATACTAACAAAAGTATTAAAGTCCCACTAGGGGACTTTAAATCATTAATCCTTTATTAAGAATTGGAATTTATCGATATTTTTAAGTGCGATACTTGTACCTCTCGCTACAGCTCTCAATGGGTCTTCAGCAATGTGTACTGGAAGTTTCGTTTTTTGTGAAATTCTTTTATCCAATCCACGAAGCATTGAACCACCACCTGCTAAATAGATACCTGTTTTGTAAATATCAGCAGAAAGTTCTGGTGGAGTCATTTCTAAAGCACTTAAGATAGCTTCTTCTATTTTTGAAATAGTTTTGTCGAGTGCATGTGCTACTTCAGTATAAGAAACAATAATTTCTTTTGGAATACCAGTCATTAAATCACGTCCACGTACAGCAAAATCTTCTGGTGGATTATCTAACTCTGGAATAGCTGCACCAACTTCAATTTTTAATAATTCAGCGGTACGTTCTCCAATTAAAATATTATGTTGACGTCTCATGTATTCTTCAATGTCTTGGGTAAAATCATCTCCAGCTACACGAATAGATTTATCACATACAATACCTCCTAACGCTATGACAGCAATTTCTGAAGTACCTCCACCTATGTCAATAATCATATTTCCCATTGGTTCTTCTACATCAATTCCAATACCAATTGCAGCAGCCATTGGTTCATGAATTAAGTATACTTCTTTCGCACCAGCATGCTCGCATGAGTCGCGTACTGCTCTTTTTTCTACTTCAGTAATACCAGAAGGAATACATACAACCATTCTTAATGAAGGAGTGAAGAAACTTTTCCCAGTATTAATCATTTTAATCATCCCACGAATCATTGATTCTGCACTTTGAAAATCGGCAATTACACCATCTTTCAAAGGACGAACTGTTTCAATTAATTTGTGCGTTTTTCCATGCATTTGTTGTGCACGTTTTCCAATTGCAACGATGTTTCCTGTTTGTATGTCTTTTGCAACAATTGATGGTTCATCTACGACTACTTTATCATTCATAATGATAAGTGTGTTCGCAGTACCTAAATCAATGGCAATTTCTTGCGTTAAAAAACTAAATAATCCCATATTTTTTTGCTTCTAATAAGAAAGGCTTTTTTGGCTTATACTAAATATTTAAAAAATCGTTACAAAGTTTCAGAGATTAATGTTTGAAATGTCTGTTTCCGGTCATTACCATGGCCAATTCATTTTCATTGCAATAATTCACTGATAATTCATCTTTGATAGATCCACCTGGTTGAACAACTGCAGTAATACCTGCATTGTTTGCGATTTCAACACAATCTGGAAAAGGAAAAAATGCATCTGAAGCCATCACAGCACCTTGTAAATCAAAATTAAATGATTTCGCTTTATGAATTGCTTGACTTAATGCATCTACTCGTGAAGTTTGACCTGTACCACTTGCTAATAGCTGTCTATTTTTAGCCAACACGATGGTATTAGATTTAGTATGTTTCACCAATTTATTTGCAAAAACTAAATCCTTTTTTTCCTCGTCTGTTGGTAATTTCGTAGTGACTGATCTGAAATCTTCAATTCCTTCAGTTAAGGTATCCTTATCTTGCTCTAATACCCCGTTTAAAATTGTACGAAATTGTTTTGTAGGAAGTTTTGTTTCTTTTTGTACTAGAATCACTCGGTTTTTCTTCGATTGTAACAATGTCAATGCTTCTGCATCGTACCCTGGTGCAATCACCACTTCACAAAACAATTCATTCATTAATTGCGCAGTTGGTAAATCTATTGTCGTATTAGAAATTAGAATACCACCAAATGCTGATACTGGATCTCCAGCCAAAGCCGCCTCATATGCTTCTTTGATTGAAGGACGGGTTGCAATTCCACAAGCATTGTTGTGTTTTAAAATTGCAAATGTTGGTCCATCATTTTTAAATTCAGCAATCAATTGAACAGCTGCATCTACATCCAATAAGTTATTGTAAGATAACTCTTTTCCGTGTAGTTTTGTAAAAATCGCATCTAAATCTCCATAAAAAATTCCTTTTTGATGTGGATTTTCTCCGTAGCGTAATACATGCGCTTCATCGATGCTTTCATTGAACGAAACGTCCTCGTTGGATGAAAAATATTTGTAGATGTGCGTGTCATAATGAGAAGATACTCTAAAGGCATCTTTTGCAAACGATTTTCTGTTTTCAAGTGTTGAAACACCTTCCTCAGAGTCATTTAATAGTGCTAAAAATTTAGCATATTGTTTTTGAGAAGGAATAATCACAACATCATCGTAATTTTTAGCTGCGGCTCTAATCAATGAAATCCCGCCGATATCTATTTTCTCGATAATATCTTCATGGGAAGCACCCGAAGCAAGTGTAGCTTCAAAAGGGTAAAGGTCAACAATTACTAAATCTATTTCAGGTATTTCAAATTCTGCAATTTGAGTTTGGTCTTCAGAATGATTTCGTCTATTTAAAATCCCACCAAATATTTTAGGGTGCAATGTCTTTACACGCCCGCCTAAAATTGAAGGGTAGGAGGTAAGGTCTTCAACACGTTCTACGGCAACACCTAATCCTTCAACAAAAGATTGTGTTCCACCAGTAGAATATATTGTAACGCCTAACTCATTTAAGCGTTGAATAATCGGTTCAAGTCCGGTTTTATCAAACACGGAAATAAGTGCACTTTTAATTCTTTTAGTAGTATTCATTTTATCAGAAAATGTAAATCGCAAAATTAGTCGAAAATTACGACAATTAAATAGTACCGTAAAATATATTTCAGTTTAATAATCGCTTTTTTTACCTTATTTTTGTCTTTCTATTCAATTTGATAGAAGTATAAGATTCATAGTTCATGAAAAATATTCGTAATTTTTGCATTATTGCACATATTGATCACGGTAAAAGTACCTTGGCAGATCGTTTACTACAAACCACTGGAACCATTTCAGATCGTGAAATGCAAAATCAAGCATTGGACGATATGGACTTGGAACGCGAGCGTGGTATTACGATTAAAAGTCATGCCATTCAAATGAATTACAAATACAAAGGAGAAGACTATGTCTTAAATTTGATTGACACTCCTGGTCACGTTGATTTTTCTTACGAAGTTTCACGTTCTATTGCAGCTTGTGAAGGTGCTTTATTGATTGTAGATGCTTCACAAGGTATTGAGGCACAAACAATTTCTAACTTATATTTAGCATTAGAACACGATTTAGAGATTATTCCAATATTAAATAAAATGGACTTACCTGGCGCGATGCCGGAAGAAGTAAGTGATCAAATCATTGATTTGATTGGATGTGATTTTGAAGATATAATTCCTGCATCTGGGAAGACTGGTTTAGGTGTTGACAAGATTCTTTCTGCTGTCATCGAACGAATTAAACCACCTGTTGGTGATGAAAGCGAACCGTTACAGGCGATGATTTTCGATTCTGTTTTCAATCCATTTAGAGGTATTATTGCCTATTATCGAATTAAAAATGGCATCCTCCGAAAAGGCGATAAAGTTAAATTTTTCAATACAGGACGCACTTACAACGCAGATGAGGTAGGTATTTTGAAAATGGATTTATGTCCAAAAAATGAGGTAAAAGCAGGAGATGTAGGTTACATTATTTCAGGGATCAAACAAGCAAATGAAGTTAAAGTAGGTGATACAATTACCAATGCTGCTAATCCATGTTTGACTTCAATCAAAGGATTTGAAGATGTAAAACCAATGGTATTTGCTGGAATCTATCCTGTTGAAACAGATGATTACGAAGAATTAAGGTATTCTATGGAGAAACTTCAATTGAATGATTCTTCATTGGTTTTTGAACCTGAATCATCAGCAGCACTTGGTTTCGGATTCCGTTGTGGATTCCTTGGTATGTTGCACATGGAAATTATTCAAGAACGTTTGGAACGTGAATTTAACATGACAGTGATTACCACTGTGCCTAACGTGTCATACTTTACCTATTTGACAAAAGATCCTGAAAAAGCGATCATTGTTAACAATCCTTCAGAGTTACCAGATCCATCTTCAATGGCTAGGATTGAAGAGCCTTATATCAAAGCACAAGTGATTACTAAATCTGATTATGTTGGTCAGGTGATGGGTTTGTGTATTGAAAAAAGAGGAGATTTGAAAAACCAAGTTTATTTAACACAAGATCGTGTTGAATTAACATTTGAAATGCCGTTGGCAGAAATTGTATTTGATTTTTACGATCGATTAAAATCAATTTCACGTGGTTATGCTTCTTTTGATTATCATCCAATTGGATACAAGCAGTCCGACTTAATTAAGTTAGATGTTATGTTGAATGCTGAACCTATTGATGCATTATCGGCATTAGTTCACAGAAGTAATGCTTTCGATTTAGGGAAGAAAATTTGTATAAAGTTGAAAGAATTGATACCAAGACAACAATTCGAGATTCCTATTCAGGCAGCGATTGGGGCAAAAATTATTGCAAGAGAAACTATTAAAGCCTTAAGAAAAGACGTAACTGCAAAATGTTACGGTGGTGATATTTCACGTAAACGTAAGTTGTTAGAAAAACAAAAAGAAGGAAAAAAACGTATGCGTCAAGTTGGGCGTGTAGAAGTTCCTCAAGAAGCCTTTTTAGCAGTCTTAAAATTGAACGATTAGTCTTTTATGATACAGCCGTTTGACGATGCTTATTTTATGAAGCAAGCGTTTCAAGAAGCTCAGAAAGCATTTGATTCAGGTGAGATACCAGTTGGTGCAGTCGTGGTTGCAAATCAACAAATAATAGCACGCGCTCATAATTTAACGGAACAATTAACAGATGTAACTGCTCATGCAGAAATGCTTGCGATTACTGCAGCTGCTAATTATTTAGGAGCAAAGTATTTGCATGGATGTACATTGTATGTTACGTTAGAACCTTGTTGTATGTGCGCAGGTGCTCTTTATTGGTCTCAAATTGATAAAATTGTTTATGCTGCAAGAGATGAAAAACGTGGCGCTTGTCGAATTCATCCATCTCTTTTTCATCCTAAAACATTAATAATAAATGGAATTATGGAAGAACAGAGCGGTAAATTAATGACAGATTTTTTCTTGAATAGAAGAAAATAGTTTCACCAACTTTTAAATAGGATAAAATAATCCATAAACCAACGGATTTCCTTTTCTAGTTTGTATGCTATAGTTCAGAATACTGAGCTTCTCACCTTTCTTTTTCCATGCATATGTGTTAAAAATCAGATTTTTCTTATTTGAGGGAATATCAGACATTTTTATTGGCAAATGGATTTTTATTTTATGGTTGTGCAGATTATTTTTTTGTGAGTTAATGTTCATTCCTCTCCAATCTATAGTGCTATCCCTGTCTTGAATTACACTAACTAAGCTTGGCTCACCTTTATATAATTCATTTATTTCTAGTGAGATATCTATGAAATTTGTGGGTTGAAATATGACTTCACTTAATTTTGTAACATAATTCTTTGAGTATTCTTCATCTGCTGAAAAACGGATATTATTAATCGAGTATTTAAAATCCTCGTAATACCTTGAATTATTAGGTTTTATATTCGATTTTTTGAATAAATAATTGGTTCCGATGTAGTAGTTTTTTTGAAAAATAATTTCAGGATAATAATCTAAAATCAATGGAATCAAGGTAGGATCAGCATCGAAGACAGCCGAATAATAGAGGTATTGTTTATCATTGGAAGAGAGGTATTGAATGAATTCTGAATAATTTTTAAATTGATCTGCCCAGATGATTTTGTTTTTGATTATTTTTTTTGATTGATAATGTTTCAGTATTTTTTTATGAATATTCTCACCATCAATTATATAGTCTGTAAAATTTGGGTTCGGTAAATTACCATCCTCACTACTTCTTTTGTAAAATGAAGTGTAAAATATATCAAAATGTTTTCTCTGTGTAACTAATGATAATGTATTGATAATCAAAACACTCATTACAATTACCCATTTAGTATTAATTTTCAGTTCTTTGACACCTCCTAAAAGAAGTGGGAATAGAAAAGGTAAACTAAAAATTAGCACCGAATATTGTAAGACCGGAGCAATGTAGATGGAATAGAAGAATCCAATTGTAAAAGGTAATGTAAACCAAATAAAATTAACAAGCGTAATTTTTGAAAAATAGTGTTTTTTCTGAAAAGCAATTAGTGATAGAATAAATATACCAATAAGTACGATTGCTACAATGTAAGAAAATTGAAAAACATAGGATAAATAATTAGAAATGAAGGAGATATTTGGAGGATTAAGCCAGTCTGAGAGTCCTTTTAATTTTAGTTGGGAAGATAAAATAGGTAGGTGTGGTAGATAAAGTAAAGTGATAAAAATTCCTGTAATTAATATTCTCAATCGTTGTTTTCTATGTGAAAGTACAATTCCCGTGATTGAAATAATTACGGCCAAAAGCGCTGAAAAATGATGATTATAACAACACAATGAAGCAATTAATCCATAGAATAAATAATTTTTCCAAAGATTTTCTCCGCTCAAGATTATTTTATTCCATAGGTAGATAAGCAATAAAATGAAAAACAAGCCACTAGAGTAGGGTCTAGCTATTTGACTGTACATTACAAAGTATTGTAATGTGGCTATGTAAGCAGCACTAATCAATCCTAAAGTATTGTTGTACCAATTAGAAAAAATGTTGTAGATAAGTGCAATTGAACCCACGCCAAAAATCAAGAAGGGGATTTTTAATACCCACTCTTTTGTACCAAATATTAATTTATAATAATAGACAAAAACTTGAAGTCCCGCAGGGTGACCATCTACTTTAACTCCCTTTTCTATAAGTTCATTCCACGAGGAAAAATTGGTTCTAAATAAAGTGCTGAATTCGTCATGGGTCAAAGGCAGTTCAAATAAATTGAAAAATCGAAGAGTGATACCCCATACTAAAATCACTAGTAGTAAACCGTATTTTTTGAAGAGTTTGGACATTTTCAATTGAAATATAGTCTATTTAGTTAATTTCTTTGTTTTAACATAGATTGAGTATTTCAATTCGTTTTGACTAGTTTTTGCTTGGTAGAAATAATACATGTATCCTTTCCATTTAATAAATTTGATATTTCCACCCATGTGTTCATTTTCTGATGCATCAGAGTAATCATTTACAATAACAGGATTATTTTTATGTTGCTTGAATGTTTTTCCCCGGTTGTTACTTGTAAATCTCCCAAGTTGAGCGTCGTCGACATTTCCAGAATTGTATTTAAAATTAAGAGAATAGATATTCGTATCTGTTGGATTGTAGCGTAATTTTTTTGTACCCGAAACAATGAAATCAAGTTGTTTATTATTCCATGTGACCAAATCAACTTCAGAACTTTCGAGTTTACTTCTCCATCCCTTGTGTAGATCAATCACGGGATTATTTGGCGCATATTTCCAATGAATTAAATCTTTTGAAAAGGCCAACCCTACACTTTCTTTTCCGTAATAGTCTACACCTGTAAATGCGAGTAAAAAAGTACCGTACTTGTGTATAATTTCTCCGCTAAAATTTCCTTTTTCGTTCCAAGATTTTGAGACTCCTTTTGTTAGTAACGGTTCTTTCCGTACAATGATTTCCCCATCTACTTCTTCGCTGTAACCGATTCCTAAAGAATTATGAAATTGTTCATCCAATCCTGAAAAAATGTAATACCATTTGTTTCTATAGTAAAATATATCGTTGATAAATGGCACTTGTTTCAGTTGGTAATTTCCTGATGCCCAAGGTATGTTTTTGAATTGGTGATACCTCAGTATTGGCTGCCCTTTTTTACTTGGTGTCCAGTGAATTAAATCAGCAGATTCTGCTGCATAGGTTTGACGTTTTACAGTATCACATTCTTGAAAAATTAGTTTAAATTTTTTGCTGTTTTGAGGTAGCACAATGTCAGCAAATGCCAGGCTCTTTCCTGCGAATTCTTCCCATTTAGAGGGGTCAATTATACTTTTTTGATGCTGTTTTATATATCTTTGATTAAAATTCCAAAAGACAATATTTTTGTTGACTCTTGGGTATCCAGTACCTCTTTTCAAATCTCCTAATAGGAGTTTATTTCCATGTATTGCTTTGATACTTCGAATATTTTCTACTCCTGCATCATAGTAGATAGAATCACTTCCCCACCCTATGTGCCAAGATGTACAATTTTCAGTAGTTACCATAAAATTTTCAGGAAGATCAATTTCAATACGATTCGAATCGGATGAAATCACCTTAATATATGTTCCTTCGATAAAGTTGGATTGCTCTTTATTGTAAATCATTGTTTTGGAATCCATTTTAATTTCATCCAATTGATTTATTTCGAGTTTGTTTTTTGTTCTTGCGCAATTTGTTAATAAAACGACCGCTAATAAGTATAAAAATAGTTTAAAATACATTCGCAAAAAATAGGTTTTAAGAGCTTGAAATTAATCAGAAATTTTAATCAATGGGTATTACTATTTCAACTTCATTGGTGAGTATAGATTTTGTTTGCCGATTTTAATTGTATATTGATGTCAAAAAGGAATTAATTTGCAGTTTAATTTGGTGAAATATCCTCCTTCACATTTCTTGTTTATCATTGCTTATTTCCTAAATTCGCACTGGAATCATTTAGTTGGTTTTAAATTTTATGTAGGTGTCAATGAAAACAATATTATTACTAGGAGCTGGACTTTCAAGTTCATCTTTAATTCGTTATTTTTTAGATCATTCTAACAAATATAATTGGAGTTTACGTGTTTGCGATCAAGACATTGAAGTGGTTCGGAAGAAATTGAATAATCATCCAAATGCAGTAGCACTTTCATTCAATGCTTTAAATCCCTCTGAACGCCGACCTGAAATTGAATCTGCAGATTTAGTCATCAGTATGTTACCTGCTCGTTTTCATGTTGAAGTAGCCAAAGATTGTATTGAATTGAAAACCAATTTGATTACTCCATCTTATGTTTCTGATGAAATGAAACAGTTGGATGCTGCCGCCAAAGAAGCCGAAATATTGATCATGAACGAAATTGGGGTTGATCCAGGAATTGACCATATGAGTGCATGTCAAATTTTAGACGAAATTAGAGCGGATAAAAATGCTGTTATTCATAGTTTTAAATCTTTTTGTGGTGGATTAATTGCTCCATCCAATGATACAAATCCATGGAACTATAAGTTTACATGGAATCCTAGAAATGTAGTGATTGCTGGACAAGGACCTGCTGCGGCTTTTATCGAAGAAAAAGAATATAAGTACATTCCTTATGGTAAATTGTTTGAACGATTAGAAACCGTAGAAATTGAAGGGTACGGTTTATTTGAGGGCTATGCCAATAGAAATTCTTTGTCGTATCGTCCAATTTATAAATTGGATACAATCCCTACAATATATAGAGGCACCTTAAGGAGGCCAGGTTTTGCCAAAGCATGGAATATTTTCGTGCAATTGGGTATGACTGAAGATAGTTATACACTAGAAAATTCTGAAATGCTTACTCCTAGAAATTTTATCAATGCATTTTTACCTTTTCAGACAGGCGAATCAGTAGAGAATAAATTTAAACGACTTTTTACAAAAGATGATGAGGAGTTATTTCATAAATTTGAATGGTTAGGCTTGTTCAATGATACACTTCCTCTAGGAATAAAAAATGCAACACCTGCTCAATTATTGGAATCAATTTTAACTAAAAAATGGATTTTAGAACCTGAAGATAAAGACATGTTAGTGATGTATCACGAGTTTGAATATTCTTTAGATTCAACACGATATAAAATAACATCTTCTATGGTTAATATTGGCGAAAACCAAGTATATACATCTATGAGTAACACTGTTGGTTTACCCATTGCAATTTGTGGTAAAATGCTTTTGAATGATCAGATCCATCTTAAAGGTGTTCATATTCCAGTAGAAAAAGAAGTATATGCACCAATTCTAAATGAAT
>Ga0247722_10001066_pt1 | contig 15555 bp, 13 predicted proteins | sample MSEWelMarce3H_FC_FD_189094 | JGI IMG/M metagenome (GOLD analysis project Ga0247722, IMG submission 189094) | Subsurface sediment microbial communities from gas well in West Virginia, United States - MSEEL Well Study Marcellus 3H_FC | ecosystem: Environmental > Terrestrial > Deep subsurface >... | reverse complement strand
GAATAATATTGTTTATATAATATGTAAATGTGATATAATATTAATAATAATAATATTTATAAATCATATAATGAAAACTAATATTGGAAAAAATTATAAATTAATTAAACAAATTGGAAAAGGATCGTTCGGCGAAGTGTTTCTTGTATCTGATTATAAAGACAATGAATATGCTTGTAAAATTGAACACAATAATGAAAAAAATAGATTGAAAAATGAAGTAAATATTTACAAAAGATTTAATATAAAACGCGTTGATTGTGTTCCTAAAATATATAAATACAGTGAAACGGATGAATCTAATTTATTATTAATGCAATTATTAGGAAAAAGTTTAGATGTCGTATTCGATGAATGTAATGAAAATATTGATTTGGGGACAGTTTTGAAACTTGCTATTTCAATAATTTCTATATTAGAAAAAATTCATCGAGTTGGGATTATTCATCGTGATATCAAACCTAATAATTTTATGTTTGGTATTGAAGACAAAAAAAATCATTTATATATTATGGATTTTGGATTATCGAAGAAATGGTATAATAATAAACAACATATTGATTTAAAATTTGGCAGATCGTTAATTGGAACTGCACGGTATGCAAGTATAAATATTCATAATGGCGCGGAACCAAGTCGACGAGATGATATGGAATCCGTTGGTTATATGTTAGTATATTTCTTAAAAGGTTCATTACCTTGGCAAGGATTGAAAAAGAAAACAAAAACAAATCCGATCGACGAAATAGGAAAAACAAAAATAGTATGTGATATAAATATTTTATGTAAAAATGTACCAGACTGTTTTTCTAAATATATCACTTATACAAGAAATCTTAATTTTACCGAAAAGCCAGATTACGAGTATTTAAGAAATTTGTTTAGTTCATATGCTCAAGAACATAATATTGCATTAAAATATTATTGGGAATAATTATTTAGAAACGCATAATTTTCTTTTGAATACGAATAAAAATAATAGAGAAGCTATGGCTATGGTAAGTAAGCCATATATATGAATATTTTGTTGCATAGTTGCAATTGTTTCATTAATTAAATAAACATTATTTGGAACATCTAATAATTGTGTTGCATAATTAACAGTTGAATAAGGACTGCAGAATTTTTCACTTAATTTATTATATATTGGCTCCAATACTGCATTAGTAAATGCAGAACCAGACGGGTCATTTAATAAATTTGTATATTGTTGTGTGCATTTTCCCATTTCTTCATTCTTAGTCGCTAAATATTGTTGCATATTATATTATATATAATTATAATTTATTAATCATAATTATATAATTCGTTAATTTATATTATAAGAAGATATAAATACATTATATATATGTCATCAATATCTGTCTCAGATTATATAATATCGAATGGCGTCCCAATAAATAAAAATGTATCAATGCCATCAACTATATATAATTTTGATACTTTTGATAATTCACAACCAAATTTAATAAGTAAAAGAGTATTGTGTGATATTAATAATATATGTTCTAAACCAAAATTAGAAAATAAAGTTATGATAGGTATTAGTTCAATATACGAAGAATATATATCTCCCAATATGTTTCCTATCATAATGTTAATTTTTTTTTGTATATATTTACTAATCAAATATATATTGAAAAAAGACAAAGATACAAAACATAAATATAAACACATAAAACAAGAATTAAATGTAAGTGATATAATATCTGATGATTATGATATAGTAAATTTATAAATAAAAAACGTGCTCGTGTTGTGAATGGAAACCCGCTGTGGTTAGTAACCATGTTCTTGTCCATATGGACATGAGAGTGTTCTACCATCACGCCACATCTCCATTGCTTTCTCATTCCTTTCTCGATACATCGGCAAGTCCCGGGGATGAATGGACCGCCCGTTATTCCTACCCGCGAGGTAAGGCGGAACGGGCTGGTCCACCACTGGGGACTGGTACTGCGCTGAGGGCTGAACAGGCCGGTGCTGCACTGGGGGCTGAACAGGCCGGTGCTGCACTGAGGACTGAACAGACTGGCGCGGTGCTGGGGGCTGAACAGACTGGCGCGGTGCTGGGGGCTGAACAGGCTGGCGCTGCACTGGGGGCTGAACAGGCTGGCGCGGTGCTGAAAACTGAACATGCCGGTGCTGCACTGGAAGCTGAACAGGCTGAAAGGTGCACGACTCCCATTCCCCAATTAAACCGAAACCGGGTGTCGCTGGGAAACCGTCGCTTCCATGCTTGCCGTCTCGCGGGGTCATGATGGGTTGCGTGTGCCGGGACCCTCCAAACCCATTGGTCGAGTCGGATTGCGCGCAGCGGGACCTTCCAAACCCATTGGTCGAGTCGGATTGCGTGTGTTGGGACCCTCCAAACCCATTGGTCGAGTCGGATTGCGTGTGTTGGAGACCCGCAAGGGCGTCCACAAGCATCATGAACGGGTTGATGTTGTCAGTTGAGGGGGAACCTCTGTGTCGCTGAACTCCAAACATTTTGTGTTGGGATGCTCTGAGTGGATGCAAATAATAATTTAATAGGTAATATAAATATATAATATTTTCATTTTTTACCATATGATTAATTACAATCATATGGTGAAATATAACAAATAAATAATATGAGCACTGGTCAGTCACTTTACTCCATGTTGCGGAGGAGCTTGTCCATCAACAGACGCCCGACGTGGAGTCTGTCCACCTCATCGTCCGTGATTGATGGCTCGTCATTCACATCCGTGTTGAGGGACTTGATGTGAAGGAGCCGCACCGTATCCGACACATTGTGATACGACTCGACGCATTCATCTCGAGACATATCTACTATGCCTTTGGATAACTTGCTGTCACTATCCCAAAAATACTCTGGGAACGCTCGTTGGGCATCTGCCAACTGATTATCAAAGAGTGCGAGCTGTTCCCATATGGCGTGAACAATCACATGTTGTAAACGTGCACAGCTTTCGATGACAACCCGCAGGCTGTCACGGGCTCGGGCTATGTTGATGTTGGCAGTCCTACTCTGAAGCGGGGTGCTAGGCAAAGTGCCAGGCAAAGAACCAACCCCGTACAATCTGGTATATCCTATAAGGAGACTCTGCAGATTGTTCCACAAATGCCGCGGGACATGAACATTCCCATGTTTCACTGCATGGTCGATGATGGCTTGTTGCGCAGCAGCAATTGCCTTAAGGCAATGCTCCTTGGCTTCTTCTTCTTGCTTCTTGCTGTCCATTCTGGTGAATGTGCGGGGGCTTCTCAAATGTAAATCCAAATACAAACCATATATTGTTATATATATCAATTTTTATTTGGCCTTATATGCGGTATGGGCACAAGATATGTAATTATATATGTGGTTGCATCTAGTCGTAATGGTATATTATCTTCATTTGCTCCCACACGGCCAACTGGGTATTGTAAATCAACATCATATACAATTAATGTATCAGGATTAAACCAATATTCTTGAATGTCTGAATACATTTCAGAATTACTACGTTTCTCTATTTCATTTTCAACATTGCTCACTAATTGTTTGACTGCACTAATTTTTACAACTTTAATGCGTTTTATTTGTGTGTTTGGCGCATTTAGACCGTTATTCATTTTTACATCCTCATATATATCATCACGATATGCCGGCCCAACTGGATTGTCAAATAATGTTTGTTCCTCGAATTGGAAACATTTGTGATTACTTAACAGACTATTATGGGCTTTGTTCAATACACAATCAACAGCAGTTTCTTTTATAGCATCAAGAAAGCTTTGTATAACTCTGTCTTTAGATTGTGACAGTTGTTCTTTATATTGATCCGTCGTTTGTTTGCTTAATTTATTAGTTCTTATTGATTTGTATCTAAAAATATCAACAAGTCTTTCATTTTTTGGCAAATCTTTATGCGAACATTGGCGAATAGCTCGGCCAATCATTTGTTTAATTCGTGTTTCTTGCCAATACGGTTCCATTATATGAACTTGCCTAACGTTCTTTAATGTTATACCTTCTGCACCTGCTGGAGAAATCATAATTATTTTACATTTTTCCCCTGTTTTATTTTCATAACGATTAAAAATATCAATAACTTTTTTTCGTTCAATTTTATCAATTTTGCCGTGAAATTCAATATATTTAAAAAAATCAGTTCCATTTGGTGCAAAATATTGAGAAAACCCAAAATATTTCAAGTATATTTTAAATATTTGAAATCCTTCCATCACAACATTATTTGAATATACAAGAACAGGGCCCGGAGAATATAATATTTGCAATACCATAAATGTCATTTTTGCAGAACAATCATATAATGCCGTAAGTGCAACTGATTTTTGAGATTTAGTATCTAACATATATTTAATAAAACTATCAATTGTATAACGCCCATTTGTAAGCTTATGTAAATTATCTAAATCGTGTTTGAGTGTATATCCTTTTCTTATATCTTCATCAAATTTATTTTTAATATATATATCGAATGAATTACAAAATAAATCTGATTGTTTATAATATTCTGATACACGAAAAAATAATTGATTGTCTTGTTCTGTTTTTTTGTCTGCATTTTTCTCGGCAAAATCAACATCATTTTCAGAAATTTTGAAATCTTTAGGACGTGGCCGGGTTTCGCCTGATAAACCTTGACTCATAGTTGGAAAAACAAAATTGCAAGATTGACTGGTATAAGATTTATAATTTCCACCCTTTCCTTTAGATTTCTTCTCAATTTTTTCTTCTATTGCTTCAAAATGTTTATATATCAATTCTTGATATTCGGACATAGGCACATCAACATAATGTATAATTTCTTTTGCATAATAGTCTGGCGTTGAACCAATATAATGTGAAACTAAACCCATAATACGTCTCTGAAAGTTATTTACATTTGCCGGATTAATTACATTATAATTATTTGATAATATATATAATTGGTTAAATTGAGATTCGGATGAAGGAAATATATTTGGTCTCAATAAATTAAACAATATAGCCAATTCAAATGGAGAATTAATAGCAGGAGACCCAGATATTAAAATAACTCTAACACTGTCATTATCTTTTTTATCTTGAATAATATGTTCATATATTGATAATGCTCTTCTTCCCTGTTTCTCAACAAGATTTGTATATACGTTGCTAATAAAATTATGCACTTCATCAATAATATACATTGATTTTTTTGATGCGTCTGCGGATTTTACTTTGTCAAAAAATTGTTTATCGGCATTCGGCGCATCATACGATATAAAACTTATATTTGCGTTTCTAAATTCTTTCTCTTCAGTTTGTAACCAACGTTCAAGCTCGTATTTCCAAGTACTATCACGTAATGTCGCTTTTAACAAAATAAAAACATTCCATCCAGGAGAGTAATTATATAATATATTATATACATTTATTGCTGTTCTTGTTTTTCCTGACCCTAGCCCGTGATATAATAATATATCTTTATACGGCGAGTTATAATTTAAATACTGACTAACAAATTCTTGATATTTTCTAAGTTCTGAACCAATTTTAACATCATTGCAAGGATCGGAATCATCCAAGAAAATTTCGGGTAATTTATATCTACTAAAATTTGCTAATATCCACGATGGGAATAATCTTCCATTTAATTTCAAGTTTATATATTTTTCGTTTTTATTTTTGTTAAATTTGTTCATATATATTATGTCATTACAAAATATATTATCAAAAAAAAATGAAATTAAATTTATATTAAAATGAAACATATATCATAGTATTTCACTTGACTTATGTCTCGTTTAACTGTTGCAGAGCTCAATGCCGCATACGGCTTATCACAGGATGTCCCGCCAATTCAATTTATCAAATTCCCCAAAATGAAAACTGAACAAGACTTGGCCGCATTTGTCGAACGAAATCTACACAACGATTGCATTGTATCGGAAAAAATACACGGTGCAAATTTTCCGATAGTTATTAATATTGGCGCAAATGGACATATCCAGCCTTGCAAGCGAAGCAACCCGATCCAGGATGACAAATCTCTTTTTAGTGGTTGTTTGAGACCATTGATGAAGGAGAACAGAATAATTGCCATCAAAACTCTTATGCAAAAAATACCAGAAATATACCCATCCGCAAGCACAGTATATTTATATACCGAATTAATCGGAACAAGAGTGCCACAAACTCATTGTCAAATTGTGTACACCAATGAAGAATTTGATTTCATAGTTTTTCAAATTGTCATTGACGGTGTGCGTTTGAGTATTCGTGACGCTCACGCATTATGTACCAGTTGCGACATTCCCCACGTTCCATATAAAATTATAAATATTGCACAACTAATGGCTGACTGCAACTACGAAGAAGGAACTTTATTATCATTGCCACATATGCCATCGGGTCTGGCAAAAAGTAATAACATATTGAACCTTTCACGAAGTATCATGGAAGGTCTAATCATCCAACCTCTCCACAAAACAACGCTATACAAACTGCGAAGAAAAGAGTTTTTTGAGACGAAAACTGAAGAAAAAAAACAAAATACGCAAAATACGCAAAATACGCAAAATATGCAAACGATACACCCAAAAACTGCAAAACTTGATACAAATATTGGTACATATTTAAGGCAAAAATACCTTCACCCGGATTGCCTGTCTGCTCGTGATGGCAATATGCTTAGCAAAATGGGCAACGAATGGAACACATTGCCAGAGAGTAAAAAGAAAGAAGTTCTATTGGCCGATATTATGGAAGACATTATGTCAAATACCAATGAGGAGGAACAGAGTGTTGCTGCTTTACCTGCAAAACAACTCGAATTTTTCCAAAATTCTATGCGACCTGGAATTGTCAAATGGCTCCTCCTAAAAATGGTCACTGAACCCGTATCATAGGTTGAACTCAACGGAATTCCGCAACTCGAGCATTTTTGGGATGACCCAAAGTGTCAGCAAAGACAGTTTAATTTATATTGTTGAGAACTGTCATGCGTGAAATATAAAATATAATGCACAAAATTGCACCATATATTACAATTCCAGAAAAAGCAGTTGAACCATCTTGTTGCGGTTGTATATATTTTATGTATTTAGACGCGAATGATATAGAAAATTCTTGACTCATAAGTACATATACTGTGAGTAATATTAACAGTTCAATTGCTACTCTATAATATGTATTTTTTTTCTGTAATGTATGTTTTCTAAGCTGAATACTTTTTTTATTTTTTATTTCTTTTTTATATGGTTTTTTTCGTTTATATTCTTGTATTTGTTCTCGTTCCTGTTCTCGTTCCTGTTCTTGTTCAGATTCGTGTTCCTGTTCTTGTTCATTATTATTAGCAAGTAAATCTTTTATTGACATTCCATCACTGATAGGATTGTATGTATTTTGATTATCATCCATATATAATATATCTATATAGAATTATTTTAAATTTAATAACTGACCTTTCACTGTGGTTGGGTCTATTTGTGGTTTATCACTGTGTCTATTACATTCAATATGTAATAAATTCTCAAAATTTATATATTCTTTTTCTGTTTGTGTCAAACCTGTTGTCAACTCTGGACTTTTTGAACGAAGATTTAATATCATATTTAAAGTGTCAATTGATAAACTTGCATATGGAGGTTGTTCATTATATAACGGTTTTTTATATAATGCAACGTGTATTGGTCCATTTACAGGATGTCCTGCAAGTAATGTTCCTTTCTCATTTAATTTTCCTTCTGTTTCTCGCGTATCTGCAAATATTAATAATATATATGTATATATTTCATATTCGTGATATACATAATGTTTTGTATAATCTCTATCAGTTGCAATTATATAGTCTATTGGATTTATAATATATTTATATGTATTTAACACACCATCAGGGGTTATAACAATACCATCTTTATGCATAATTGTATAACATACATTCACTAATTCACTAATATGTGATATACTATCTAATGTTGTATCAGTTTTTATATTATTTTTTACTATGGTATATGTTAATTTATGCTTGATTATAACAAGTTTGCCGGTCACCGGTTGGCCAGTTATTTGTGATGCAAAATTATTTATTTTACTATTAGCTACATCACGTGCATCATTATAATATGCATTATATAAATAATCTTTATTTTCCCATATATTAAATACTGACACATTAATTTTACAGTCCACATATTTATTTATCATTTCAAATATACTTGTTTGATCGCAAGTATCTAATGAAACATTATCATCATCGTCAAAAATTTCATCCAATTGTTCTTTGATATTTAATTTTTCATAATCAACGTATCCATCAAAATGATTTATAATATAACAATTCATATAATATAAAACCTATATATTATTATATATAGTATGGCCGCATTTATTGATAAAAATATGACAAATACCATAGTTGATACAGATAGTTCCATGGATAAACAATACTTATATTCTGAAAAAACAGATAGTGATAAACAATATAGTGATGTGCCTACAGGCGGTTTCCCACCAATCATAATATCCCAACAATATATTGAAAAACCATTATTAAATAATAAACAACGACAATTTATCAAACCACAAAACAATATATCAATTCGAGATATACTAAATAAAGATCATAAATATTAATATTCAGTAAGTATATTAAATTCCCAATCCCCTCTATTGTTTTCATTATAAGCAGACATATAATCTACTGTTCTTCGTTCAAAGAAATTATTTTTATTTACGAAAAATATAGCATCCATAAATTGAAACTGATCCGGAATTGGTGTATTATATATTTTGTTATATCCCAATGCAACTAATAATCTATCCGCAATATATTCAATATAATTATGCATCAATTTTGTATTCATACCAATCATATCTACACGAATTGCATCTGTATTAAATGTTTTACAAATATTTACTGCATCGCTCATAAGTTCTGTAATTTCTTCAACAGTTAATCTATGTTTAATATAACTATACATTAAACATCCAAAATTTGTGTGCAAACCTTCATCTTTTGCAATTAATAAATTTGATTGTACCAATCCTTTCATTTTGTCTTCTCCAATTGTTTTTTTTAGCCAATAAATAGATGCAAATGCTCCAGAAAACATTAATCCTTCAAATATACAAAATGCAACAATAGAAAATCCAATACGTCTATCCGTATCAATCCATTGTTGTGCCCATTCTGTCATTAATTTAATTGAGCCAACATTTTTAAAAGCATTAATTAAATCATCCCGTTCTTTTGTATCTTTTACAATATTAATTAACATATCGGCATATACTTCCCCGTGAATATTTTCCATCATTTGTTGAAAGCCATATGCAACCTCCGCTTCCTTGATTGTTATATTGGAAAATTTCTTTTTTATATTTATATTAACAATTGTATCTGCTCCAGCAAAAAATGCTAAAATTCTTTTAATATAATGTTGAATATTTGCATCAAGTTTCATAAAATCATATCCGTCGCTACTAAAATCAATCTCTTCCGCCGTCCAATGTGCTTCATGTTGTTTTTTATATAAATCCCATAAACATTGATATTTTGGGTCAATAGGCTTAATAGCTAATCTATATTGGTCGGGTCTTAGAATATCTTCTTCTGCATCCATTCTTTTCTCTTCATTGATGTCATAATTAAGTGTTATTTTTCCTTCCATTTTGTTATATATATTTATTATATTTTTAATAATATTTAATTCAATTTTTATTATAATAAAAATTGAAAATATAATATATAAATAGTATAAATTATATATTATTAATACTTTATAATGTCATCCAATGAAAATACTGTAATTACCGTAACTCACGAACAATACATTGAATTAAAACAATTATTAAAGAATGCAAGAATTGTTAATAAGAAATCAAGAAAAAATAAAAATATGATTACTTGTGCATCAAGTGAAAATATTAACACTGATGATAAAGACAAGATTAAACGTGTAATTGATACGATTTTAAATAATGATTATAAGGAAGTCAAAATACCAGCAGTATATGAACTTAGCAAAAAACATAATATATCGTTTAATTCAACAGTTTCTGGAAAAATTTATGAAAATATTATTAATAAACATAATATTAATATTAAAATAACACTTACATATGTTCGCAATTTTTTAAAATCTATAATTTCAAGCATTAAACACAAGGATAATAAACCACCTAAATGTTTTAATTTAGAAACAATTGTAAAAAATTTAGTCGAAGGGACAACAAAATATATGTCTCAAGATGAATTTTATTCATATGTTGCCGACTATCTAATTGTTAAATCTTCTCAACATTATTATTATGATTATGTTGCTGCACATATTGCAATGATGCGGATTCATAATATCACAACACCCGATTTTTTGACTACGGCTAAATTATTACAAGAAAATTTAGATAAAAATAATGACAATTCGCCAATATTAGACAAAAAAATATTTGATATTATTGTTCAAAATCACGAACAATTACAATCGGTTATGAATTATGATAGAGATTTTATGTTTGATTACTTTGGTATTAAAACATTAGAACGATCTTATTTGTATAAATTACATTTTACTAAATTTAAGATTGTTGAACGGCCGCAACATATGATTATGCGTGTTGCATTGGGTATTCACGGAGATAATATTACATCTGCTATAGAAACATACGAATTAATGTCGCAAAAGTATTTTGTACACGCCACGCCAACATTATTTAATGCTGGAACGAAAAGGCCACAAATGAGTTCTTGTTTCTTGCAAGCAGTTGATGACAATATTGAATCCATCTTTGATGCTGTGCATGATTTGGCATTAATATCAAAATGGGCGGGCGGTATTGGTATTCATTTATCGTCGTTGCGTTCAAGAGATACTATAATTAGAGGGACAAACGGTTTAGCATCTGGTATAATTCCATTATGTGTATTACTTGATAAATTAGCAAAATATATTAATCAAGGTGGAAAACGAAATGGTTCTATTGCTTGTTACCTTGAACCTCATCATCCTGATATATTTGATTTTTGCGATTTAAGAAAAAATACGGGAACAGATGATAATAGAGCAAGAGATTTATTTTTAGGATTATGGGTGTCATCTCTATTTATAGAACGAGTAAAAAATGATAAAATGTGGAGTTTGATGTGTCCCGATGAATGTCCTGGATTAAATAAAGTTCATAGTAATGAATATGTGTTATTATATGAAAAATATGAACTTGAAAAACGTTTTGTCAAACAAGTAAAAGCACGTGATTTATGGAAGCATATATTAAAAACACAAACGGAAACAGGATTTCCATATATTTTGTATAAAGATAATGCTAATATGAAATCAAACCAAAAGAATTTAGGAACAATATGTTCATCTAATTTATGTGCGGAAATTATCCAATATTCTGACGAACATGAAACAGCTGTTTGTAATTTAGCATCATTGTGTTTGCCTATGTTCGTAGAAGATATAAAAGATGTAAAAGACGTAAAAGATGTAAAAGACGTAAAAGATGTTAAAAATGAAGATATTGGAACCGTTGAACAAGAACAAACAAACACCAAAGAAAAAAGAAATAAAATATTCAATTATAAAAAATTAATGAGTGTTTGTCGTGTGGCTGTCCGTAATATTGACCAAATTATTGATAGGAATTATTATCCAAATGAAAAAACAAATCATTCAAATAAGAGACATCGACCAATGGGCATAGGCGTTCAAGGTCTTGCAGATGTATATAATCTGATGGGTTATAGTTTTTCGTCACCAGAAGCATATGATTTAAATAATAGAATTTTTGAAACTATATATTATGCTTGTATCGATGAATCAAAAGAATTGGCCCGACGATTTGGGAAATATTCAACATTTGACGGATCACCTGCTTCTTTGGGTCAATTGCAATTTCATATGTGGGGAATTTCTGAAGACAAGTTATTAATGAATTATAATTGGAAACAATTAATTGAAGAAGTAAAAAAATATGGTTTGAGAAATTCATTATTAACAGCCATAATGCCGACCGCTTCAACATCTCAAATTATGGGAAATTCTGAATGTGTTGAACCATATATGTCAAATATATTTAAACGAGCGACTTTAGCTGGTGAATTCATAGTAGTCAATAAAAATTTAATGCGAGATTTATTGCGATTAAATCTATGGGATGAAGATATGAGAAAAAGAATTATTATTGAAAATGGTTCCATTCAAAATATAAATTTAATTCCTAATAATATCAAAAAAATATATGAAACTGCATTTGAAACAAAACAAATGCATTTGGTTAAACAATCCGCAGATCGTGGAAAATTTATTGACCAATCACAAAGTCTGAATTTATTTTTGGCTGAACCCAATTTCGATATTTTAACGGCCGCGTTAATTAATTCACACGATTTAGGCAATAAAACTGGGATGTACTATTATAGGTCATTACCTGCAATCAATCCAATTAATTTTGGAATTGATGTTAATGATATTAAGAGACTTACTGGAAATGATATTATTACGGGAAGCTATAATATTAAACATAATAAACCAGAAGAAAAAGAACAACCCATTATGTGCAAATGGCGCCCGGGAATGACAGCAGAAGATTGCATCTCTTGTGGAAGCTAAAAATATTTAATTTTTTTATTATAGTATAATGAATGATGATATAATCAAATGGTTTGAATTATTAATAAAACAAATAGAATTTTATATTGATATTAAAAAAGGACAAGACAAACTAAACTATACATTTAAATTGAAAGCAATATCAAATGCATTGAATATAATTAGAAGTATCAAACATAAAATAAAAAGCGGGGACGAATTAAAGCAATATAAAGGCATTGGTGACAAAATAGCAAGTCGTATAGATGAAATAATAAATACTGGACAATTATCAGAAGTGCGTAATTCTGATATATCTGGAGAACATTTGGCATATGTGGATGAACTTATGAAAATATTCGGGATTGGTCGTGTAAAAGCATATGAATTATATACAAAACATAATATTAAATCTATTGCGGAATTAAAAAAAGCAGTGAAAGAAGGAATTGTAGAACTGCCAGAAAATATAATCAAAGGAATGAAATATGTTAATAAACTAAAACCAAATATACCAAGAGAGATTATAGACAAAATATATTCTAAACTTATCTATGCTGGTATATTATGCGAACCAAGTATGGATGTACGTGTATGTGGTTCTTATCGTAGAGAACAACTAACTTCTAATGATATTGATGTAATCATTACGCATCCAGATATAATCACACTTGAACAGACAAAAAAATCATCTCTAATGTTAAAATTTATTAAAATATTAGAACATAAAAAAATCATAATTGAGTCACTAACGGCCGATGATGTTAAAACAAAATATATGGGTATATGTAAATTAAAAAATTTTTATAGAATAGATATTCGTTTTATACCGTGGGAATCATATTATACAGCATTATTATATTTTACTGGTTCTATGGAATTCAATAGACGTATGCGCGGTATAGCTTTGAGTATGGATTATACATTGAATGAATATAGATTATTAGATAATAAAGGTAAAATCATTAAAGTTAATAGTGAGCAAGATGTATTTGATGCGTTACATATGGAGTATTTGCCACCTAATGAACGATAAAATTTGAAAATTTATAATAATTATGTATTAGATTTAGAGTATTTATGCTGTCAGTTGCTCTGAATTTCCGCAAATATGTCTTTCCACTGTCCAAATCATCCTATGTGGAACAATGGACCGGAGGTTCTGACTGCAGCTTTTGCTGCACTGGAATTGAAAACATCCGCCCCCCCGTCTTCACCGGTGAGTCGCAAGAGACCAATAAGTTCTATGGCACCTGAACCTACATTGGGACTTGTTAAATTAGGTCATCGAAAGATTCTGAGAGGCCACCGAAAGGTTCAAACTATAAACAAGCCGGCAAGATGTGCTTCAGACCCTGGAACAGGCGCGTCTGCCAATCGGGTTTCGGTTGAAATTTGCGGGTTGCTCTTATATGAACCCACTGAAGGCGTTGAAGAACCTCCGCAAAAGAAGCAATCTACGGAGAAACATAGAAGTGTAAGCTCATAGAGAGCTCTATCTGAACATTTTTTTTATTATATTTTTGTTATTATCAAATACGATATTATTATATAAATTATGTTTTTTTATTCCTATCGATAATAATAATAAATTTTTTTCATTATCGAGTTTATGTGCATATTTGCGTATAAATTCTAAATAATAATTTGATGTTTGTATTTCCTCGCCTTCTTCATCCGATAATATCTCATTAATATCATAAGCATCAAAAAAATAAGTCATAATATGTCTTACATCAATATGTGGATAAGATAATACAATATCAATAAACCAAACGGACCAAGCAGCACAATATCCATCAGGGTCATTACTATTTTTATTCATATAATTATCTTCACCGTCAATCATTTGAAAATTTAACCCGTGTAAATAATTTGCAGGAGTATTGTATGAAATATCACCATATATAGCTTGTAATAATAATTTTAAATTTTTTTCTAATGATATATTTGCATTTATTTTTGATATGCCATATGGTTCAAAATGCCAAGCAGTTTTTAACATTCTATCATATAATAATACATTTGCGTGCATCCCATTTGTAAATATAATAGTTATTTTTAACATAATATATCGTCGTTCATCTATTGGAACTGTTCTATTATGTTCTGTAAGTATATTTATTAAATTAGGATGAATAAAATAGTTGTCATCATCAATCCAATATATTTGATATGGTATATATGAATAATATGTTTCACAATATTGTTTTAGTTGATGATTTATAATTTTATGATTTGGCGATATATCATATGATAAAATATCAAGAAAATATTTATCTAATAGGGCTGTTTGTTTATTGTTTGATTGCCTTGGTATATAAAGTGATTTATGTTTTTTTTCAAGATATTTAAGGTATAACATATTATATGGCAAACTTGCATAAAATGTTTGAAATGTATTAATATTTTTATATATGTTATTATAATTTACACAATATGATGTCTTGAGAAAGTTTTGTATATCTGTTTTATTAAATAATCGTTTATGAACAATACTGTTTTTTAATATAATAGGTATTTCAATTTGCTGCGTAAGTTCTAAAAAGTCTTTTTTATGTTCAGGCAAAATATAACTATAGCAATTTTTATTACTATTATCTTGTTTCAATAAATCTATTTTACGTCCTATCAAACTGGACTTATATTTTATCCATAAATTTTTACTAAATAATAGTTGTGCTGGAGTAATTTTTTTATAATTTTCTTTATTTAAATCTGTATGTTTTATAAAGAAATCAATGTATTTTGTCAAATTCGCATTCAATACAAAATGTAAATAAGTATTTTGTTGTTCATCTATTGCATCAAATATATATGATGTATTATTATTTATATATAACATCATATATTCTAACAATATATCTGACATATGTGTTGTATGAAATGCTATGAATAATGGACGATAATTATAAGATATATCTGAATTATTTATTATGTTAAATACTTTATCATTTCCATATTTTTGTTTTGTATATTCAAGTATATTTATTAATATTTCTGTTC
>Ga0247722_10001063_pt1 | contig 15569 bp, 13 predicted proteins | sample MSEWelMarce3H_FC_FD_189094 | JGI IMG/M metagenome (GOLD analysis project Ga0247722, IMG submission 189094) | Subsurface sediment microbial communities from gas well in West Virginia, United States - MSEEL Well Study Marcellus 3H_FC | ecosystem: Environmental > Terrestrial > Deep subsurface >... | reverse complement strand
TTTATGTCTATAAAGTTGAGACTTTAATTTTACTTGATGACAAATCAGAAGTTAAAAAGTATATTGACGAAGGAATTAAAAACTATCCAAATTCTATCCCCTTGAAATATTACAGCTATAAATATTTGAATGAACCAACCTATAAAGAAGAGTTAATGAAAATTAATAAAATACATTGGTTAGTTAATATAGAAGAATAATAACTTTTACAAATAACTAAGATTCTGTTGTGTTTGGTTTTAGAAATAATCTTTTAAAAGGATTTAATACCTCTTTTTCAGTATAGTGTTTTGATTATACTAGCAAGGTTTTGGAAAACTTGAAGGAGAGAGCTTTAATTCGTAATTTTAAAAAAAAAGCCCAAAAGTTTGAAGAATTCCCAAAAGTTGAAGTTTTAGCCCCGATTGCAATGGAAATCCTTTTTGTTTTTTTTTCAAAAACAAAAAGATTGGAATGAAAAGCGGGAAAATGGTTGGTTGAAAATGCCCGAGCCATTTGCTTCTAATCTTTTTTGAAATAGGAATTTAATTTCTATCTTTGCCCAACACAACAACACAAGATATAATGAGTTCTGACAACAGCCAACGCTATAATTTGCGCGGAGTTTCTGCTTCTAAAGAGGACGTGCATAATGCTATAAAGAATATTGATAAGGGATTGTTTCCTAAGGCTTTTTGCAAAATTGTTCCCGATTATTTGACCCAAGATGAAGATTATTGCTTGATTATGCACGCTGATGGCGCGGGTACAAAGTCGTCGTTGGCGTATATGTATTGGAAGGAAACGGGCGATATATCGGTGTGGAAAGGTATTGCACAAGACGCATTGATAATGAATATTGACGATTTGCTTTGTGTGGGTGCTACGGATAATATTATGCTGTCGTCAACGATTGGGAGGAACAAAAATGTGATTCCGGGTGAGGTTTTGTCGGCTATTATTAATGGTACCGAGGAGTTGATTGCCGAGTTGAAAACGTTTGGCGTTACGATTCATTCTACGGGTGGCGAAACGGCTGATGTGGGCGATTTGGTAAGAACAATTATTGTTGATTCGACGGTAACAGCTCGAATGAAGCGCAGTGATGTGGTGGATAATGCCAATATAAAGGCGGGTGATGTGATTGTTGGTTTGGCTAGTTTTGGTCAAGCCAAATATGAAAAAGAATATAACGGTGGTATGGGTAGCAACGGATTAACATCAGCACGACATGATGTTTTTGCGAGTTATTTGGCTGATAAATTCCCTGAAAGTTTTGATAATGCGGTGCCGAAAGATTTGGTGTATTCGGGAAATGTGAAATTGACCGATGCGGTTGCCAATTGTGAGCTAAATGCTGGTAAGTTGGTGCTTTCGCCTACGCGAACGTATGCGCCAATTATAAAAGCTATTTTGGATAAATATACCCCAAACGATATTCATGGGATGGTGCATTGCAGTGGTGGTGCGCAAACTAAAGTATTGCATTTTGTTGATAATGTGCATGTTATAAAAGATAATTTGTTTCCGGTACCTCCTTTGTTTCAATTGATTCAGGAGCAGTCTAAAACCGATTGGAAAGAGATGTATCAGGTTTTTAATTGCGGTCATCGAATGGAGTTGTATGTTCCTGAAGATTTAGCAACAGATATTATTTCTATTTCGGAATCGTTTGGAGTGGCGGCTAAAATTGTGGGTAGGGTAGCGGCGAGCGATGTTAAGAAGTTGACTATTGAAAGTGCATACGGTACTTTTGAGTATTAATATTTTTTTAAATTAAATGAAAATAGATCCTAAAAATGGTGTAGATGGTTTGTTATTTGGCATGAAGCAGAAAGATGTTATTGCTGTTTATGGCAACCCAGATAAGCAGTTTGCAGATGATGATAAAAATGTTATTTTTTTGTATAATTCAAAAAAAGTGCGTTTAACTTTTTATGAAGATGAAGATTTTAAATTGGGATATTTTATTACTTCAAACCCCGAATGTACATTACTTGGAAAAACGGTTATTGGTCAAAATGTAATTGATTTAAAAAGCGAATTGCCTTTTAAATCATGGGAAGTTGAGGATTTTGATTCTACCGAAAATCATTTTAATGAAAGTAATTGGCTGATTTTACAATCTGAATATAATGAAGTTATTCGAGTAGAAATTGGAGCTATTATAAAAGATAATGATGAGGTAGATTGGAAGTTTAAGGGATAATTCCAAAACATATAAAATAAAAAAGGCGCTAATTTTATTTAGCGCCTTTTTTAGTATATTATTTTAATTATTTTGTTGCTGGAGTTCCTTCTAAAAATTCAACTTCAAAAATAATGTTTGAGTTTGGCGGAATTACATTTCCTGCTCCTCTTTCGCCATAAGCTAAATTTGAAGGAATAAAAAACGTTGCTTTATCACCAATATTCAATAGATTTAAACCTTCGGCAAAACCTTGAATAAATTGATATTGTCCCGCTTTAGTTTGAATGGGCACGTAAGCATTTGCATTGGCTCTGTTTTGGTCAAATTTTCCAAAAAGTTTAGCTACATCTTCAATAGAGCTATCAAAAAGAGTTCCGTCTTCAAGGAAACCAGCGTATTTGATAGCAACGTCTTTACCTGCTTCGGGTTTTGTACCTGTACCTTTTTCAGTAATTACATATTCCAATCCCGATGCTGTTTTGGTAGCTTTAGCTTTTACGCCTTGAAGTGCAGTTACTTTAGCTGCTAATACAGTTCCGTATTTTTCAATATATACTCTTTTAGCTTCAGCGTCTAAAAGGGCTTGTTTTTTCTTATTTTCGGCATCAATTAGATCTTGTTTCTGTTTGTTTTCAGCATCAATTAAAGCTTGTTTTTTATCGTCTTCAGCTTTGTTTGCAAAATAATCTGAAAACACTTTTACGGCATCAAATTTTTTGGCGTCAGCCCCAACTCTTTTTACAGTAACTTTTTCAATAATATCGTTTTGAGCAATTGCATTTACTACATCCATTCCAGTAACTACATGCCCAAAAACAGAATGTTTATTGTTTAACCAAGCTGTTTCTTTGTGAGTGATAAAAAACTGAGATCCATTTGTTTTTGGTCCGGAGTTTGCCATAGATAAAATTCCGCCTTTGTCATGCACAAGAGTTGGATCAAATTCATCTTTAAAAGCATAACCTGGTCCTCCAGAACCATTTCCTTGAGGGTCGCCACCCTGAATCATAAAGTTAGCAATAACACGGTGAAATTTTAACCCATCAAAAAATGGTTTTCCTTTAAATTGTTCACCCACTTGCGGATTATTTCCTTCAATTAATGACACAAAATTTGCCACGGTAATTGGTGTTTTTTTGTATTCAAGTTGCAATACAATAAGTCCTTTAGATGTTTTCATTTCTACAAAAACACCCTCGTTTGAAGTTGGCGTTACTGTTTTTAATGCTGGTTTAGCAACAGTTGTTTTTGGGGCTGCTACTTTTTTTACAGGAGTTTTTTTTGCTTGAGCTGAGCATATTGCAATTCCGAAAAAGAATAAAGCAATAATTTGAAACGTTTTTTTCATGATTTATATGTAATTTATTGTTTTTATTTATTGTTCAATTAATTCTACTTCAAAAATAATATTGGCGTTTGGTGGTATGTCAGTTCCTGCACCATTTTCGCCATAAGCAAGGTTTGATGGAATAAACAAAATTGCCTTGTCACCAAGTCCTAATTTGGATAATCCTTCTTCAAATCCAGGAATCATTCCACCACCTTTTCCAAAAGTGTAAGGCAATGTTTGGTAGCCGTTTTGTGCTGCGCGTTGCGGATTTAATTTTCCGCAAGCCTCCACTAATTTAGGATCACTCGAGTCAAAAAGCATACCGTTTTCCAAAAAACCAGCATAAGCCACCATCACTGTAGTTCCGTCAGCTAGTTTTTTGCCACTTCCTTTTTTGATTATTTTGTATTCCAACCCTGATGGAAGCTTTGTTGCATTTGCTTTATGTTGGGCAAAAAAGGCAATTTTATCAGTTTTTAATTTGTCTAATCTTGATTTATCAATAGCTGCTTGTTTTTTAAATTCAGCATCGGCAGTGCTAAAGTAGTCTGAAAATACTTTTACAGCATTAAACTTTTTGGCTGCTTCACCTTTTCTAATAATAGTTATCGATAACAAATCATCGTCTTGAACAATAGCGTTTACTACTTCCATACCATTTTCTACAACATGACCAAAAATGGTGTGTTTACCATCCAACCATGGAGTTTCTACATGAGTAATAAAAAATTGACTACTGTTTGTGGCTGGTCCCGAATTTGCCATTGCCAAAAGTCCTCCTTTGTTAAATTTTAAATCTGAAAATTCATCTTTAAATCGGTAACCCGCATCACCTGCGCCAGTACCAAGTGGGTCGCCTCCTTGAATCATGAAATTTGGAATTACTCTATGAAATTTTAAATTTTCATAAAAGGGTTTTCCTTTTAAATCTTCAGATACAAATGGGTTTTTACCTTCTGCAAGCGATATAAAATTAGCAACTGTAATTGGTGCTTTTTCGTATTCTAAAGCTAAAATAATTGTTCCTTTTGAAGTTTCAATTTCAGCATAAAGTCCGTCGGGTAAATTATTATTTTCTTCTTTGCAAGAAAAAAATAATAATGAAAAAAGTGTTAAAATAAATGGAATTGTTTTTTTCATTGTTATTGAGGTGTTGATGTACTTTGTGGTTCAATTATATTTTCACGCATTTTTGGTGCTTCGGTAGTGGTGGGTTGTACAATTTTAGCGGAAGGTTTTTCAGTAGTATTTTCCACTCCTTTTTTAATAGTAAGTATCGTTACTTTACAAATTATTGGTTCGTTGGTGCCAATTTTTTTATCGTCGCCATGGTACCCATATGCCATGTGCGATGGAAACAAAAACTGAACGGTTTCCTTGTTGTGCATCAGTTTAATTCCGTCGCGTAAACCAGTTAGTATATCTTGTTTATCAACAATATAATTTTGATTCCCAAGTTCTTCTGCTGAATAGATAATTTTGTTGGATAAGTTTCTAATTTCATAGGTAAAAGTTACAATATCTCCTTTGGTCGGAAAATTTGTATCTATTTCATTTTGATTGACATAGTGATACCAATACCCTTTTTTGGAGGCCAAATAATTAATTTTAGGATCACTTTTTATGATGGAATCAATTCTTTTCTCTTCATCTTTTACCAATTTTTTATTGCGCTCTGCTGATTGTTTCAAAAACACCCCCGAACTGTGCGAAATCGGCATTCTAGCTTGCTGTTGTTTGCAACTAAATAAACCAAAACAAAGAACAATTAGCGTAACAAATAATGTTGTTTTTTTCATTTTATAATGTTAATTCAGTTACTAATTTTTTAAATTTTTCAACAGTGGCTTCCATTGATTGATTGGATTTTCCTCCTGCCGCATTTATATGACCACCGCCATTAAAATGTGCTCTGGCAAACTGATTTACATCAAAATCTCCCTGCGATCTGAACGAAATTTTAATTATTTTTTCATCGGTATGCTCAATAAATATGGCTGCAAAATTAATACCTTTTATTGAAAGACCATAATTTACAATTCCTTCAGTATCGCCTTTTTCAAAATTAAATTCATCTAAATCATTTTGAGTCAATGTAATATAAGCCGTTTTTTTCTCAAAAATAACAACTAAGTTTTGCAATGCTCTGCCCAAAAGTTGCAATCTACTATACGAACTATTATCAAAAAGCAACGAAGGAATCACCGTATTTTCAACGCCCAATTCTATAAATTCAGCCACAATTCGATGCGTGTTACCTGTTGTTTTCGGAAATCTAAATCCGCCCGAATCTGTCAAAATACCTGTGTATAAGCACGTTGCAATGGTTTTGTCAAGCAACTCTTTCTTGCCTAATCGTGCAATAAATTCATAAACCATCTCACAAGTGGACCCATACGATGTATCCGAATACATATATTTTGCATAACTATCGGGCAATTGATGGTGGTCAATCATAACAAAATCAACAGTTACTTTACTCAAAACAGCTTCCATTTCACCCGTTCTGTGCAACGCATTAAAATCTAACGTAAAAACCAAATCGGCATCCAAAATTAATTTCGAAGCCACTTCTTTCTCATTTTCATAAACAACAACTTCCTCAATTCCAGGCATCCAGCCCAAAAATGAAGGAAAATAATTTGGCGAAATAACCACCGCCTTATGACCCATTTTTAGCAAAAAATGACACAAACCCAGCGTACTCCCCATAGCATCACCATCAGGATTTCGGTGCGGAACAATCACAATTTTTTTGGGCACCGACAGCAACCCAGCTAACTCTTCAAATTCTTTTTCATTCATAGCCTGCGAAATTACATTTTTTTTGGCAATTTAATAGCAATTACACAAAAATCAAGCCTAACAAATTTTAGTGTCATAATACTTTTTTTCAGAAGCCAATCCAGCTATCCATTCCAATCTTTTTCCATAAAAGCTTTTTTTCTTTGGCAAAAAAACGAGCTTCTCCCGAAGGGTCGGGATTCGCTGTTTTTTTACCAAGAAAAAATAGCTTTTATGTTCAAAAGGATTTCCATTTCTATCTGGGCTACAACCCAAATTTCTTATAAACCCAAATTTTTAATCCACCCACGTTTTGAGAGGAGTAAATCCCATTTTTACCCGAAAAAAGATAGGCAACAAAACAGCCAATAGCAGCAAACAAACCAATCTCCAAACCAAACAATTCCATCGCCATCACTGTAGATGCGATGGGCGTATGAGTAGCTCCCGCAAAAACAGCCACAAAACCAACAGCCGCCAAAAAGGCAATTGGTAAAGGTATAAAACCAGATAATGCACTACCCAAAGTAGCACCAATAAAAAATATTGGAGTCACTTCGCCTCCTTTAAATCCGCAACCAAGTGTAAATGCGGTAAATACCAATTTTAATACAAAATCAAAATGACCACTTTGTGTTACAAAAGCCACTTGAATTTCAGGAACGCCAAGTCCAATAAATTTTGAAAAAACCTCAAATTGAAACAAAATAACTAATACAATTCCGCCAACAAAAGGACGAAAAATAGGATTTTTTATATAAATTTTAAATTGTTTTGTAACCAAACGAATCGTTTTTGAAAAGAATAAAGCACTTATTCCAAATATAACCGAAGCAAAACCAATCCAGAATAAATTTGATAATGTAATTTCAAATGGTACAATTTGTACATAATTTGTATGTTCAACACCCAATAAATTCACTGTAAAATGAGCGATAAATGCTGTAAAGATTACAGGCACTACACTCTTAATGGATATTTTACTAAAAAACAAAATTTCTAAAGCAAATAATGCACCTGCCAACGGTGTGCCAAATACCGAAGCAAATCCTGCACTTATACCTAATAGTAACAACGATTTTCGTTCGTTATTCGTAAACAAAAACCACCTAGATAATTGATCAGCAATACTTGTACTCATCTGTACAGCCGTTCCTTCTCTGCCTGCTGAACCTCCAAACAAATGTGTTACTAAGGTACTAAAAAGTATGATTGGAGCCAATTTGAAAGATATTCTATTAGTCGGTTGTTCATATTCTTCCAAAATGATATTATTTCCTTTTGCAATTTCCGAATCATATTTTTTATACAAAAAACCAATGAGTAATCCTCCAAGCGGAAGTAAAAATAGTAACCAATTGTTTTCTGTTCGTAATTGGGTTACCCATTCCAAACTAACTAGAAAAATAGCCGACAGCAATCCTGAAAATACTCCTACAAGTAGGCATATCCAAAGCCATTTGGTGAAATTGGTAAATCCAGAACGTGTTGAAATACGACTCAATTGGTTATCTTTTATTTTTTTCCAAAAGAATCATACTTTTAAAATTCAATTTAGAATACTACTTTTGCGCATGCAACACAACGTACTTATTTTAGATTTCGGGTCGCAATACACACAACTTATTGCTAGACGCGTTCGCGAATTAAATATATTTTGCGAAATTTTTCCATACAATAACATTCCAGAAGATTTATCTTCCTACAAAGCTGTAATTCTCGGTGGAAGTCCATATTCTGTTAGGGCAGAAGATGCACTTCAGATAGATTTATCTTTATTTAGAGGTAAATTTCCGCTGCTTGCCGTTTGTTACGGAGCACAATATTTAGCTCATTTTTCGGGCGGTGAAGTAGCAGCTTCGAACATCAGAGAATACGGAAGAGCAAATTTATCCTATATTAAGGAAAACGAACTGTTTATGGAGAACATTCCTGCCAATAGTCAGGTTTGGATGAGCCATAGCGATACTATTAAGCATTTGCCAACAGGCGGAATTTGTTTAGCTAGTACCAAAGATGTTCAAAATGCAGCCTACAGAATTGAAGGCGAACAAACTTTTGCTATTCAATTTCATCCAGAGGTGTATCATTCTGTTGATGGTAAACAAATGCTTGAAAACTTTTTAGTTAAAATAGCTCAAGTTGAACAATCATTTACACCTGGAAATTTTGTTGAAAACAACGTTAAAGAATTAAAAGAAAAAATTCAAGGCGACAAAGTGGTACTTGGACTTTCTGGCGGAGTTGACTCAACTGTAGCAGCCGTTTTGCTTCATAAAGCTATCGGTGAAAATTTATATTGTATTTTCGTTAACAACGGATTACTTCGCAAAAATGAATTTGAAAGTGTTTTAAATCAATACAAAGGAATGGGACTTAACGTAAAAGGGGTTGATGCTTCGGAACGTTTTTTGAGTGAACTTGCGGGTGTTGATGATCCAGAAACCAAACGTAAAATTATTGGTCGTGTCTTTATTGAAGTTTTTGATGATGAATCAAAAATTATTGAAGACGTAACTTGGTTGGCACAAGGAACAATTTATCCTGACGTTATTGAATCAATTTCTGTAAAAGGACCTTCTGCAACTATAAAATCACATCATAATGTAGGCGGTTTACCCGATTTTATGAAGTTAAAAATTGTTGAGCCTTTACGAATGTTATTTAAAGACGAAGTTCGTAGAGTAGGCGCAACTCTTGGTATTGATCCTGAATTATTAGGTCGCCACCCTTTTCCAGGTCCAGGACTTTCTATCCGAATTTTAGGCGATATTACTCCAGAAAAAGTGCGTATCTTGCAAGAAGTTGATGCCGTTTTTATTAACGGATTAAAAGAACATGGTTTGTATGACAAAGTATGGCAAGCCGGTGCAATATTATTACCCGTGAACAGCGTTGGTGTGATGGGCGATGAACGTACTTACGAAAAAGTTGTGGCATTAAGAGCGGTTGAATCAACTGACGGAATGACTGCGGATTGGGTGCACTTACCGTATGATTTTTTAATGAAAATTTCAAATGAAATCATTAATAAAGTGAAAGGTGTAAATAGAGTAGTGTATGACATTAGCTCTAAACCACCGGCAACCATTGAGTGGGAATAAAAACAAACTATAATTTCCATCAAATACAATAATGGTATTGTATTTGATGGATTTACTTTTAAAATTTTGTATGATGAAGCAATTATTCTGTTTGGTTTTCTGTTTTCTATTTGGAACCATTTTTGGTCAAAATTTTGTTAAACATCAAGTAGCCAAAGGTGAAACGATCACTCAAATTGCCTTAAAATATAAAATTACACCTCATGATATTTTTGAGTTAAATCCCGATTCTCAAAACGGTATTCAACCTGATCAAATTTTGGTTATTCCTACTAAATCAATCAAAATAAATCCTGTAGTTACAACACAGTTAGATATTGTACATACTGTAAAAGCTAAAGAAACGTTGTATTCCATTTTGAAACAATATACCATAACTGAGCAAGAGTTGTATCAAAACAATTCGTTTTTAAAAACAGCAGGTCTGCAGCCCGGTCAAACATTGGTAATAAAAAAAATCACTAAAACAAAACCCCAAACCGTAACTTCAAATAAAACTAGTATTCATGAAGTGCAACCCAAAGAAACTAAATACGGAATTGCTACAAAATACGGAATTACCGTTGAAGAATTAGAAAAACAAAATCCCGAAATTGTTCAAAATTTACCTGTTGGTTTTCAGCTTTCAATACAAAAAAAATCAGAAGATAAAGTAACTACTTTACCCGTTGAAACCACTGTCAACCCTAAAACAGAACCTGATAACACTCTTGATTATACTGTTAAATCAGGCGAAACCATGTATAGTTTAACCCGTCAATTTGGTTTAACCGAAACAGCATTAATTAATTTGAATCCTGATTTAAAAGAGGGTGTTAAAGAAGCAATGGTGCTAAAAGTACCCACTTCCAGTTCTATCTCAAAAGAAAACAAAACCAAAGCTGTTGCCAGCAAAACAAAAATTGCTCAAAACCGAAAAAAAATGGTTTTGTTTTTGCCATTTAATGCAACTAAAGTTCAAAACGATACAGTTAATTCAATTGGTGAACGATTAAAAAAAGATAAGTTTTTAAACATGACTTTAGATTTTTATTCAGGTGCAATGATGGCAATTGACTCAGCTAAAACATTGGGATTTAACCTCGAAATAAAAATAATTGATTCCCAAGAAACTAAAAACAGTACCACAGCAGTTACCACAATTCAAAAAACGGATTTTTCTAGTATTGATGCTATAATTGGTCCTTTTTATCAAACAAATATAGAAAAAGTAGCTAAGGAATTAGAGCCATTAAAAATTCCAGTTATTTCACCGCTATCCAAAGATGAAGGAACAAGCTATTCTAATTTGTTTCAATCTATGCCACAAAATGACGATATAAAAAATGCAATGTTTCAATACATGCGATCCAAAAATGGAAACATCATAGCGGCAATTGACCCGAAAAAATCAAGTATAAAAAATTACATTAAATTATTTCAAAATGATGTCAAAATTATCGGAACCACTGATAAAGGAGGTTTTGTAGCTGACAGTGTAAAAAAATATTTTAGTAAAGATAAAATGAACTATGTTGTTTTAGCTTCTGAAAAAACAGGAAATATTCTTTCTGTAACAAGTATTTTAAAATCTTTGCAAAAAACACACCAAGTACAGCTTGTAATATTAGAACCAAATGAAACACTTGATTACGAAGAGATTCCATTAAGCAGACTTACAGATTTAAAACTTATGTATCCTTCAGTTACAAAACCTAATGAGGCGGAGGTTACCAAACAATTTGATCGCGCTTACAAGAAAAAAAACAAAATGTACCCATCGCAATATGCTATTCGTGGTTTTGATGTGACTTTTGACACAATGATGCGACTTGCTCAAAACACATCTTTTGAACAATCGGCTAACGAAACTACTTCTGAACAAGTTGAAAACCAATTCAATTATGATCAAAAAATTTCAGGAGGTTATGTAAATAAAGGAATTTATATTTTATATTACGATTCAGATTTAACCATAAAAACAGCACAATAATGACATCTGAAGTTACTTATTTAGGACAATTACGCACATCTTCAATACATTTACAATCGGGTTCAGAAATTATTTCGGATGCACCAACAGACAACAACGGAAAAGGAGAAGCGTTTTCTCCAACCGATACTGTAGCTAACGGATTAGCAAGTTGTATGTTTACTGTTATGGGTATAAAATCGGAAACGCTTAATATTGATTTGTCGGGTTCAAAAGCTTCCGTAACCAAAATAATGGGAACAGAACCTAGACGGATTATTGAAATTCAAATTAACTTTGAAATGAATGTTAATTTGGATCAAAAAAACAAAACCATCCTCGAAAAAACAGCCATGACCTGTCCCGTTTTTTATAGTTTACATCCCGATATTTCAAAAAAAATAACGTTCAATTGGTTGTAAATCAAACAAATACTAAATGAACTCTCAACAAGAATTTTTAATCAAGCTTGCCCATACCAAAATGCCCTATGGAAAATATGAAGGAAAATTCTTGATCGATTTACCTGAATATTATGTCGTTTGGTTACACAATAATCGATTGCCAAACGGACAATTAGGCGACCAAATTAAACTCGTTTACGAACTAAAATTAAACGGTCTCGAGGATTTAATCCGAAACATTAAAGAACAATATTCCAAAGATTAAATTTATTTATTCTAATTTTTAAAACACCCATTATAATTCTTTTTTTTATCGTATTTTTGCATCGTTTTTTGCAACAATACAACTCTAAATTCACAATGAATCAAACAAAATACATTTTTGTTACCGGTGGTGTTACTTCTTCCTTAGGTAAAGGAATTATTGCCGCATCGTTAGCAAAATTACTACAAGCAAGAGGTTATAGAACGACAATTCAAAAATTTGACCCCTATATTAACGTCGATCCAGGTACACTTAACCCATACGAGCACGGCGAATGTTTCGTGACCGATGACGGTGCAGAAACCGATTTGGATCTAGGTCATTATGAACGTTTTCTTAACGTTCCAACCTCTCAAGCAAATAATGTGACCACCGGAAGAGTATATCTTTCTGTAATCGAAAAAGAACGTAGAGGTGAATTTCTTGGAAAAACGGTACAAGTTGTGCCCCACATCACCAATGAAATCAAAGAAAGAATGCAATTGCTAGGTAAATCAGGTGATTTTGACATCGTAATTACCGAAATCGGCGGAACCGTTGGCGACATCGAATCCTTACCATATATAGAATCTGTTCGTCAATTGGTATGGGAACTAGGTGAAAATAACGGAATTGTAATTCACCTTACCTTAGTTCCATTCCTTGCAGCAGCAGGCGAATTGAAAACTAAACCAACCCAACATTCTGTTAAAACTTTAATGGAAAGCGGAATAAAAGCTGATATTTTAGTTTGCAGAACCGAGCACGAACTATCCGACGATTTACGTCAAAAATTAGCACTTTTTTGCAACGTAAAACGTGAAGCAGTAATTCAATCCATCGACGCTTCTACAATTTATGAAGTGCCAAATTTAATGCTCGAAGAAAAATTAGACTTAGTTGCACTTAAAAAATTAAACTTACCAACCAAAGCTGAGCCCGATTTAACCAATTGGAACGTCTTTTTGCACCGATTAAAAAATCCAAAACATACTGTAAATATTGGATTAATTGGTAAGTATGTTGAACTTCAAGATTCATACAAATCAATTCTTGAGGCATTTATCCACGCAGGCGCAAGCAACGAAACTAAAGTAAACGTAATAAGTATTCATTCGGAATATATTGATAGTCAAAACGTTGTCGAAAAATTAAAAGACATCGACGGAATTCTCGTTGCTCCAGGTTTTGGCGAACGTGGAATTGAAGGTAAAATTGAAGCCGTGCGTTATGCCCGCGAAAATAATTTGCCTTTTTTCGGGATCTGTCTCGGAATGCAAATGGCTGTTATTGAGTATGCTAGAAACGTTTTAGGTTTCAAAGATGCCAATTCTACAGAAATGAACGAAAACACACCGCATCCCGTTATCAGTATCATGGAAGATCAAAAAACCATCACTGACAAAGGCGGAACCATGCGACTTGGAGCTTGGAAATGCGATATCACAGAAGGAACTTTGGCTCACAAAATTTACGGAAAATCACAAATTCTTGAACGCCACCGTCACCGCTATGAGTACAATAATAACTATGCTGAAGCTTTGCAAAACGCAGGTTTAATAAGCTCTGGCGTAAATCCTGATACCGGTTTGGTTGAAATTGTTGAGCTCCAAAACCACCCATTTTTCATCGGCGTGCAGTACCATCCCGAGTACAAAAGCACCGTTGCTTGTCCGCAACCAATTTTTGTTAACTTTGTAGCGGCAATGGTAAACCATAAAAATAAAAATTAGAAGCAAATGGCTCGGGCATTTTCAACAAACGTCATTCCTGCTCTCGCCTTTATCTCCCTCGCCCTTCGGGACATCGGGAGGATATCGGCTCCATCAGGGCTAGTTGAAAATGGTTATTTCATAAAATAAAGGTTACAAAACATAATTAACTAAAAAAAGCATTCATTAATTATAATTAAAATAATGGAAGAAAAAAAATTCGACAAAAATTCAATAATAGGATTCGCATTAATTTTTATTATTGTCATTTGGATCATGTTCAACTTTCAACAAAAAGAACAAAAAGAGAAAGCCCAAAAAGCTAAACAAGAACAACTTGATAAAATAAAGCAAGCCAAACAAGCAGCTACCAAAACCATTGAAAAAACTATCGTTGACACAACCGTTTCTGATACTGCTAAACTTCAAAAACTGCAAACCTCTTTAGGCGCATTTGCCTTTTCAGCAACATTGCCATCGGCTAAAAACGATTTCAAAATAATCGAAAATGATTTAGTTTACCTTAAAGTAGCCAACAAAGGAGGATACATTATTGAAGCCAAACTCAAAAAATACGAAAAATTCAAAAAAGGATCCGGTCAAATAGTTGAATTGATAAAAGATAATAATGCTTCATTTAATTTAGAATTACATACCAAAGACAACAGAATATTAAACACAAAAGACCTGTTTTTTGAACCAACTTTAACCACAGTTGATGGAAATCAAATCCTGTCAATGAAGTTAAAAGCAAGTCAAAACGCATACCTAGAATATGTGTATGTAATCAAACCAAACGATTACATGATTGACTTTGATATCAAATCACAAGGATTAAACCAAGTATTGAATACATCAAAATCGCCTAATTTAGTTTGGGATTTAAAAGCCTTCAGAAACGAAAAAAGCATTACTTATGAAGATCGATATACCGAAGTGTATTTTGAACATAAAGACGGAAAAATTGACTACACAGGCGTAAGCGCACAAGGCGAAGAAGATGCTGAAAAAACAACATTTATCGCATTCAAACAACACTTTTTCTCTTCTATTTTATTGACGTCAACTCCTTTTGAAACCTCAAAATTAGAATCTAAAAAAATATTTGAAGACGAAAAAACAGATACCATTTTTACCAAACAATTAAAATCAACTTTCCCTCTAGCGTTCAAAAATGGCGAACTTGATTATAAAATGAATTGGTATTATGGACCAACAGATTACAAAACATTAAACAGTTACAACAAAAATTTAGAGAAAATTGTACCACTTGGATGGGGGATTTTTGGTTGGATTAATAAATTCATTTTCATACCTTTATTTGGTTTGTTAAGCTCATTTATGGGACTTGGAATTGCAATTATTTTGTTTACAATTATTATCAAAATTGCAATGTCACCAATTACGTTCAAATCATTTTTATCTCAAGCAAAAATGAAAGTCCTACGTCCTGAGTTGACAGAACTTGGCGAAAAATTTGCTAAGGATCCAATGAAAAAACAACAAGAAACAATGAAATTGTATAATAAAGCCGGTGTAAATCCAATGGCGGGTTGTATTCCTGCATTGATTCAATTGCCGTTTATGTATGCTTCGTTTCAATTTTTTCCATCAGCATTTGAATTAAGACAAAAAAGCTTCCTTTGGGCAGATGATTTATCTTCATTTGACCAAGTAGCAAAACTACCTTTCCACATTCCGTTATATGGAGATCATATTAGTTTATTTCCAATATTAGCAGCAATAGCTATTTTCTTTTACATGAAAATGACTTCTGGAGATAACGCCATGGCACAACCCCAACAAGAAGGAATGCCTGATATGGCAAAAATCATGAAAATTATGATTTATGTTTCGCCACTTATGATGC
>Ga0247722_10001062_pt1 | contig 15572 bp, 11 predicted proteins | sample MSEWelMarce3H_FC_FD_189094 | JGI IMG/M metagenome (GOLD analysis project Ga0247722, IMG submission 189094) | Subsurface sediment microbial communities from gas well in West Virginia, United States - MSEEL Well Study Marcellus 3H_FC | ecosystem: Environmental > Terrestrial > Deep subsurface >... | reverse complement strand
TTTATTAGAAGAAAGTCCACGCTTGCGCGAATCCTATCGGCAGTTTGCGCGCAAGGTGATGGCACAAGCCTACTTGGTTTATAATGCTTTGCGTGAAGCACGGTTGATAAATGCTTCAGAGCAAGATGTGCGGGCGATGATTGTCAATATTTGGATTGTCACCACCAGTTGGGCTGCTTTTGTGGTCAGTAGCGGCTTTTTTGGCGAAGAAGTGGTTTTAAATCAACAATTATTACGTAGGGGCATTTATCAAATTATTTGTTTAGAAGCCCCGTATTTACAAGGCGAAGCCCTAGAGAAACTGCCTGAATTATTGGCACAATATCGTTTGGCTGCCGACTTAGAAGAATAAGGCTGAGGAATTTTACTAAAATTTGCGTGTTTTTTTCGTTTGATAATCGCTTTTTGTTGGTTGTTTAATGAACAAATAAACGATAACTGCGTAAGTCTAAGAATGGATTTTAGTTCACAGATTAGATGGGAAGTACGTTTAAGTCATTGAAGTTTTTTGCCTTATCCAGTATAAGTTATACATGGTGCGTCTTTACGTCTTTTAGTGCTACGTTGTTTTTTTGTTTAGCAGGATGTAGCGCAATAGCAACAACAAATGAGGGTTTATAACAATGCACAACTGGGAGCATTATGGCCGTTTGCCCGCCTATTTTTTAGCAGCAACGTTGGTCGCGTCGTGTGGTGGTGGTGATGGTGATATATTAAGCAACACTACGGGTATATCAGATGCCCAAGTGACATTAACAGCAGCATCAGGCTCAAAATTAACCAAACAAGGTGAGATGGCTGTTCAGGTCAAGCTGCTTGACGCAAGCAACAACCCTTTAGCAAATAAATCGTTAACCTTGTCTTCTTCTAACGCCAATGTTGCATTATCACCTACAACTGTAGTGACCAGCACAACAGGTTTGGCTACTTTTGTGATTAAAGGTAATGTGACAGGTGAGTTAACTGCCGCGAATAGTAGTGGCCAAGTGACAGCAACCTACAAAGATGAAAAGGGTGACATTAAAACTCACAAAATTGCTTATACCATTGTGGATGTTTCCGAATTAGTTTCCTCTTATAAATTAGATGCTTGTTTTGTCTTGACAGCAGACCCTTGTGCTTCTTCTGCAATATTAAAGACAGTTGGTACAGGCTCTTTAGGCAAAGCCGAGTTTACTTTAGTTGATGGTCAAAAAAAGCCAGTTGCTAATAAGAGAGTCACTTTTACTTTGTTAAAGCCTACAGGCAGTGGCAGTTTGCAAGCAACGAGTGCCACTACTGATAGTAGTGGTAAAGTAACAGTTAACGTACAGGCGGGTTCTGATGCCTCGTCTAATAGTGTCATTGCCTCTGTCACTGATGCTAATGGTATAGAGACAACATCTGCTTTAAGTTTTGAAGCGATTGTGGGTAATCGAGTCAGTTTTGTGGCTAATAAATCAGAGATTTTGAGTGGCGGCGACTCAGTTGATCTAAATGCTATTGTCGTTGCAGCATCAGGCAATGTTCAAGCTAATGTGCCAGTCACGTTTAGTTTAGTTAAAGAAGAACCAGGGGTTTCGTTAAAAGGCTCTACTTTAGTGACTGACAGTAATGGTAAAGCTAAAGTTACTTTAGAGCTGACGAATGCAGAAGGTGCTGATTCAAGCAATCATACCATTCAAGTCATAGCATCTATTGGTTCTGGCAGTAGTTACTCAGAGAAAGCAGTAAATGTTAAAGTTATTGGGACTTCCATTGAAGTAACAACTCCTAATAGTAGCGTTAAGATCGGTGCTATGCCAACACTTACGGCAGTGTTGAAAAACGGTAAAGGCCAATCAATTGCGAATCAAAAACTGACTTTTAAGTCTGATGAAATCAAAGATTCAGCAACTGGGACACTTTTAAATAAAGAAATAACCACAGATAGCTCAGGTAAAATTATTTTATCATCTTTGTTGGTTGATAAAAGCACTGAGGGTAAAGCTAAAGTCAATGTAAGTGGTTTGGGAACCAACACTCTTTTAGAATTTGATGTATCCGAGCGTAACTTCGATTTGGCTTTTGCTGATTCTAATGGTGTGGTAGCGTCCGAGATAGATATTCGTATTGGTGGCAGTATCGTTTTAGTGTTTAGAGATGAGTCGGGTGCTGTTTTGCCTGATTCTATTCCTGCCACGGTTACCACAACATTAGGTAAAATTTTGCCACCAACTGTGTTAACAAAAGTTAATGGCTCTCCAACTATACGTAAAGCTACGATACGTTTGACTTCGGATTTTCCAGGTACAGCTACTGTGAGTGCGGCTATTGATGATGCAGTGACCAAGAAACAAATTGTAGCTACGGGTAGTGTTAGTTTAGTTTCTAAAATTGCCGATAAGTTAGCCATACAAGCGGTCACGCCCATTTTAGTACCTAACGGTCAAACTAATATTATCGCTAAAGTCCGTGATAGTAATGACAATCCTGTCAAAGGTGTGGTTGTTAATTTTGCGTTAGAGAATCCATCAGGTGGTACGCTTAACACGCCTAATACGACTACTAATGATAAAGGTGAAGCTACGGTTACTTTTACGGCTGGCCCTAATGATACAGGTACAGAAAAAGTGCAAGTGGTTGCGAAGGTGCCAGCAGAATATACAGGCTTTAATGGCGAAAGGACTCAAACCTTAAACTTAACAGTAGGTGGCGAAGCGGTATTTATTTCCATTGGTACGGGTAATGTGATTCAAGAGCTTACATCCACTACTTATGCCATACCCCATCAAATTACCGTTACTGATGCCACAGGTGCGCCGATTGCCAATAAAGAAATTAAGTTGTCAGTTTGGCCTGTTAATTATTACAAAGGCTTTTATGTCTTTAGTGAAGAAAGAAAACTTTGGATTGCACAATATACTGCCGAGTGTAGTAATGAAGATGCTAACCAAAATGGCGTGCTTGACCCATGGGAAAATAATAAAACAGGCAATGCTTTAAGTCATCTCGATTATCCTGCGGGCATTGAAGTTGATGTTGAGGATAATGGCGATGGTAAATTGTGGCCTGGCAATCCAGTTACCTTGTCAACGAGTACGTTAACTACGGGTGCAGATGGTATTGCTTATTTTAACGTGTTGTATGGTCAAAACTATGCCAACTGGTTACGTGTTAAATTAACGGCTAAGGCGCAAGTCAGTGGTACGGAATCTAAGGCTGATAGGTTATTTAGTTTGCCAGCCAGTTCGGAAGACTTAAGCAATGACAAGGTTTCACCACCTGGTGGAACAGGCAGTTCTTTTGGTCAAGCCAGTTTGTGTTCTAATGTGAACTAAGCATTAGACACTTTAAGCAAAAAAGCCGCAAAATGCGGCTTTTTTGTTTTTAAATCACAAAAAATAAAGAGGCCAGTAGCCTCTTTATTTAATGAAGTGTTTATTATTTATTTGAGTGGGATGCGTACACCAACACTAATCCCGCTATAGTCATCCATATACTGTACAAAGTCTGCACCCAAACGAATGCCATCTTTGACATTAAAGTCTAAGCCTACACCATAAGAAAAGGTGTGTTTAAAACCTGAGTCGCTAGGGCTATTGGGGTTATTAGAAGTATATGAGGCATCAATATACGTGCCACCTACTAAAGCATAAGCACTAATGCCTTCGGTGATGGTGAGTTGAGGACGCAAAAACAGACTATAAAAGCTATCAACTTTAATATCGTATTGTACATTCCCATTAGCCACTAGCGTATCACTGGCTGTGCCAAAGCCTGCTTGTGCTTCAACAGCTAAGTAGTTGTTTAGCTCCGTGCCTGCGCGTAAACGTAGTGCCTCTGGATTAACGTCTCTATTATTCTGACTGTAAGTACCAAGTTGATAATCAATGCCAATATAGGGTTTTTCGGCGGCTAAAAGTGTGCTGCTGCTTAAAGCAGCAAATAAAGCAACAGTGAGGCGTTTCATTGTTGTTCCTGCGTGTTGTAAAAGGTAGTTCCAAGGTGTAGTGATAATTTGCAAAAATGGCCTGTTTGTCAAGGCTCACGCATCGCAAAACACATATAAACGCTGTTTATTGTACATCATCCATTAAATTATCGCCTAAAAATGATAACCTAAGACATTAAATAAAATGTTTTTGGATTGGGTTATGAAATCGTCTGTTAATATCACTACTGCACGTTTGTTAATTACTTGTCCCGATAAAGCGGGGATTGTCAGTGCAGTGTCTAATTTTTTATATAATCATGGCGCAAATATTACCGCTTTAGACCAATACTCTACTGCGCCTGAGGATGGCACTTATTTTATGCGTTTGGAGTTTCAAACACCGCATTTAGATTTGTCGCGTCAAGTGCTAGCTCAAACCTTTGCCGAAGCAGTTGCCAAGCGTTACAACATGATATGGCAGTTAAGTTATGCGGCAGATGTCAAAAAAGTAGCTGTATTAGTGTCGAAATATGATCATGCTTTGTTGGAGTTGTTATGGCGTTGGTCGCGTGGTGGTTTGCCTTGTCAGATTACCGCCGTGATAAGTAATCATGCCGATTTAAAAGAAGCGGTGGAGCAGTTCGGTGTGCCGTTTCATGTCGTGCCAGTCACCAAAGACAATAAAGCTGAGGCTGAAGCTCATATTCATAGTTTATTGCAAGGTAATGATTTGGTAGTGTTAGCCCGCTATATGCAAATTTTAAGTGCTGATTTTGTGAGTCAATGGCCTCATAAAATTATTAATATTCATCATTCGTTTTTGCCTGCTTTTGTGGGGGCAAATCCGTATCAGCAAGCCTACGATAAAGGCGTAAAGCTGATTGGCGCAACCGCGCATTATGTGACCGCCGATTTAGACCAAGGGCCAATTATTGAGCAAGCCGTTGAGCGTGTGTCACATGGCGACAATGTCGAAACTTTGCGTGAATTAGGCGAAGATGTTGAACGTAATGTCTTAGCGCGAGCAGTACGTTGGCATTTAGAAGACCGTGTGATTGTACACGGCAACAAAACCATCGTTTTTGCCTGAGCCTAAGCTGATGCTAAATAATCGTCATTTGTTGAGTAGTCAAAAGTTTTGGGTGCTATTTTCTTTGTATATGGCACAAGGTTTACCTACAGGCATTTTTACCCAAGGTTTGCCTGCTATTTTGCGTAGTTATGATGTGCCGTTGAAAGTGATTGGTTTAACGGGCTTATTGGCGATTCCTTGGGCATTAAAGTTTTTGTGGGCTCCTTATGTCGATAAGTATTATGCGGCACGTTTTGGACAGTCTAGATCATGGATTTTGCCGTTGCAGGCCATAGCAGTATTGTTGTTATTAGTGATAGCAGGTTTTGACCCGAATAGCTTAGCTACAACCGAAGGAATTATCGTTTTTTTTGTATTGATGTTTTTACTTAATTTAGTGGCCGCTACCCAAGATGTAGCCACCGATGGGTTGGCCGTGCGTAATCTAAATTATGAAGAGCGTAGTTGGGGCAATGGCTTACAGGTTGCGGGTTATCGTTTTGGCTTGATTGTGGGCGGAGGATTTTTATTATATTTGATTGGTGTGTGGGACTGGCAATCAGCCTTTTTATTGATGACGGCTTTATTGATGTTGATTACTTTGCCTATTGTTTTTTATCAAGAGCCTGCACCAAGTCAGATTAAAGAAACCATACAGACAGACTCTTATTGGCAAAATTTTAAAAACTTTTTAAGTCATGAGTCTTTTAGACCGTGGTTGTTGGTGTTGGTGACGTATAAGGTAGGCGAGAGTCTTGGCTCGGCGATGGTTAAGCCGATGTTTATTGATATGGGTTTAAAGTTAGAGCAGATTGGTTTGTTTGTGAGTGTGATTGGCTCATTAGCGACTTTTGCGGGCGCATTACTGGCAGGACTATGGGTACGCCGTTTGGGGCGTTATTTGTCGTTATTATATTTTGGTATTGCTCAAGCGGTGGGAGTTGCCTGTTATGCCTATTTGTCGTGGCAATGGCAAGCCGAGCAACAAGTGGTGTTATGGCAAATTTATAGTATCAATGCCATTGAGCATTTTATGAGTGGTTTGGCAGTGGTGGCATTATTAGCCGCGATTATGGATTATTGCCGTCATAGTCATGCAGGGACAGACTTTACCATTCAAGTCAGTATTTTGACGATTTTTGGTGGCTCTGCGAGTTTGTTGGCGGGCTTTTTGGCAGATGCAATTGGTTATACCGCTTATTATTTGGTGTCAGCGGCTTTGTCTTTAGTATTGTTATGGCCTGTTGTGTTATGGGGACGTTGGTTAAAAAAATGAATCAAGAGATTAAACATCAATTAGATGCGCGTGGTTTGTTGTGTCCTGAGCCTGTGATGATGTTGCATAAAATCGTCCGACAAATGCAATCAGGTGAATTGTTGGCAGTTTATGCGACCGACCCTTCAACCCAACGAGATATTCCTAAGTTTTGTCAGTTTTTGCGTCATCGTTTGGTGGAGCAAACCGTACAAGACAATGGTGAGTTTTATTATGTGATTGAAAAGGGTTGAGTGCCTCAGCATGAATAACCTAAAAACTCGTCCTAACCGCTTGCCAACACGCCTTTTATTTTGTAGATTGAACGGCTACATAACGACCACAAAAACACTATATTAAGGACAATTCATGTGTATGCTTTTTCACCGCACCGCAAATAATAATCATTTTTTAATTGTAGCCCGTCTGCCAACAGACGCATGCAGCATACAATAATATTAATATTCGTTTTGCCTTTTGGAGAATAACAGATGAACGCCTCTATAGTTAAATTAGGGGTATTGCCCCTGTTGTTGAGTATTACTTTAAGCGCGTGTAACGAAAATGACCACGATAATGGCAATCCTTTTGCCAAAACAAATAATGTGCCAACCTCAAAGCCTACGTGTAGCACAAATCAGTATCTCAATACAGCAAACAATAGTTGCCAAGCCAAAGCCACACAAACCATCACAGGTTTAACCTTACCTGCCTTATCGGTAGGCAGTAAAGCAACCCTTGCGGCAAGCAGCAATAGTGGTTTAGCGGTCAGTTATGCCAGTCAAACAACCACCGTTTGTACCGTCAATGCCAAAGAAGTGACGGCCATTGCTAAAGGTACTTGTACGATTACTGCCAATCAAGCAGGTGATGCCACGCATTTAGCAGCAGCTCAAGTATTGGTTAATCAGTTAGTTAAGCCTGTGTGTACCGCGACAGAATTCTTAGATGTAGCCAATAATGTATGTAAAGCTAAATCATCTCAAACCATTACAGGTTTAACATTACCTACACTATCCGTAGGCGATAAAGCAACCTTAGCAGCAACGTCAAGCAGTGGTTTAGCAGTGAGTTATGCCAGTCAAACAACTGCCGTTTGTACCGTCAATGCCAAAGAAGTGACGGCCATTGCTAAAGGTACTTGTACGATTACTGCCAATCAAGCAGGTGATGCCACGCATTTAGCAGCAGCTCAAGTATTGGTTAATCAGTTAGTTACGCCTGTGTGTACAGCAACTGAATTTTTAGACGTAAGCAATAATGTGTGTAAAGCCAAAGCCACACAAACCATCACAGGCTTAGCATTACCAAATCCGTTTATTGTTGGTCAAAGTCATACCTTAATGGCCAAATCCAGTGCAGGTTTAGCCGTTGCTTATGCCACTAAAACGACAGATGTATGCAGTGTGACAGATACAATCGTTAAAGCCTTAAAAGGAGGTACTTGTACCATAGAGACGACTCAGGCAGGCGATGATAAAACATTGGCGGCGGAAATAATAAATGCAAGTGCTACAGTGAATTGTGATGATTCAGCAGGGTGTAGAGTATCAGAGCAAGAAATTATACTAGCCAAAGATACGCAATTTATTTCCGTACAAGAGGCTAAAAAAATTACTGATACAGACATAGATCCGACTACAGGGATTACCAAATTAAAAGTAAGTATAGACTCAACCCTTGCAAAAATGGCTGTCGGAAAGATTGCCATGATTGATGGCGGTAAGGACTCCATTTATCCATTGGGCCTAACAGGGCGAGTTGCTAGTTCACAAACTATCGATAATATTCAAGAAATTGAATTAACACCTGTAACATTGGCAGAAGCTTTTAATAAGGTGGATGTTAATGTGGCTATTCCTCTCAATGAGAACACTATTCTTCGTACCATTACCCCAACGCTAAATGATGATGTTGTCTCTCCTGTCGCTAAATCTGCTAGGTTTGCAAAAACTTCAGCATCAGCAACAAAGAGTCGGGGAGAGTTTGCCTTTTTGTCAGCAAAGTATCCTAATAAATTAACAGGATTGGCAAATGGCCAGTTTATTAAAACGGATAAAACCGAAACTGGCACAGAAATTAAATTTGACCGCCCATTTTATGATTTTGATGGTGACCCTAGCACAACTGATGATCAAATTATGTTCACCGCTAGCTGGAAGTTAGAAGATACTCAGCAGAAAAATGAAATTTATTTCGATAAGTCAGATTTATTTAAACCTGTTAAGTCAGTCAATGTGCAGTTTAGTGGCAAATCAACGGTAAATGGTAAATTAAGTGGTGAGTTGAAAGCAGATATTGCGGATCTTCTTGATTATAGTGCGGTTTGGGAAAAGTTTGAAAAGCAAGCCATCAACGATGCAGGGACTGCAAGTATTACGGGATTATCAAAAGACGATAAAAAAGGGCTTATTCCCTTAGTGTGTTGGGTAACTTCTAATCCGCTTGCACTAACACCAGTAACATCACAAGACCAATTTGGCACAGTATTAACCGTTAATTCTGCGCTAGGAGCCGTTGTATGTGTGAGCGTAAAGCTGACAATGGGAGCAACAGGCAAGGTTGAGGTTGGGCTTGAAGTCTCTAACCAAGACATGCGCTATGGGATTACAGGTACAGTGGACAACAACGGCACACTTAATGCGCAAATGATTAATGAGCTGCAACCGAATGCTAAAGATTTGGAGAGCCATAAGACTGAAATTAAATTGCCCTATCTAAAGTTTGATGGTGAAATCAAGCATGAGTTCGGATTTGATGCCGCTTTAGATGTATTTGTGGCTGGCATTCGCCCTGTCAGTGTAGGCGCAATGGTGGGTTATGGCACAGGTGTTAAATTACGCGGAGAGGTTGGCTTTAAAGCGGAGCGTCTTAAAGACTTGAGTCGCTATGGTGACTTTTGTTTCTCTGATGTACAAATTGGTATGGGTTTAAAAGCGCGTGCTTTAGCTGCGTTTGGCGTTAAAATCGATGTTAATATCCCACTGCTTGGTAAAACCACCATTGATGCAGGCGGTGCAGGTGCTTGGTATATACCAAAACCAGATGACACTACGCAAGGTTGGCAGGGAGCTTGGTACAATTTTGCAGATAAAACGGCAATGTGTGCAGGAAAGGCCAAGGTTGAAATTCCTTATTTAGTGGCATTACAAGGGCCTAGCACATCAGAAGGTTATCCTGTTGAGTTTACTTGGCCAGAAGCCAAAGCGGAAGACTTTGATATTGCCAATATTGCAACAGACAAAAAAACATGGACAATGATTATTGACGGCAAGGAATACCCATTTGAGCCAAATAAAGATACGCCTGTCTTTAAATACGTTTTTGACAGCATAGGCAAACATACAGCAACACTAAAAATCACAGGTCAGTTAGGAGGCGAAGCCAGTAAAACCATTGAGGTGATGGTGAAAGGTGCAACTGTGACAGCCACACCTGAAAAAACGACAGTCGGTAGTGCGGTGAAGTTGATGATTGCCCAAGCAACAGATGTGATTTTGAGTGTTGGTCAAAAATTAGCAACCGTTTTTTGGTCGGTTATCGACAATCTTGGCCAAACGATTACAAATGCTACCAAAGCCATCGACGATGCTTTTGAATACGCCTTTAACTTGCGCGGCGAATATACGGTATCTGCACAACTCAAAGATGAAACAGAGCAAAGTGTGGGTACTGTATTAACTCAAAAAGTGAATGTTGATGCTTGTGTAGAGAATTGTCCAGATATGATAGTTGTCTCTGCTACGCCTTCCACTATGCCATTGAGCCAACCTGTGACCATTCAAATTGCTGCCGAAAATGTACCAAATACGGCAATATTTGCACTTGAAGGTGCGGTATGTACTGCACCTGTATTGGGTACAAATGTGCAAGGCTTTACCACCATTACCCAAGTATGTACGCCTTCGGCTGTTGGTAGCACCAAATTGACGATTAAGCCAAAATCTGGCGCACAAACAGGTGTAACCACTTTAAATGTGAATGTGGTTGATGCAAAAAGAGTTGAAGGCAAGTTTGTTGTGCCTGCCACCAGCACAGGTGTGGCGTTTATGCCACCCGTAGATAATGAATCTGTGGTGGGTACATTAGGACAGGTTTTAGAATATGGCGCAAGCCACCGCAATATGACCTGTTCTTTCAAGTCCACAGGCACAACCAAGACTTACCGTAGCTACGATTTAGTAGATGCCAATGGTTATGGCACTGATATATTGCCGTTGCATAATGGTTTGCCCAATATGGCATTGGTAGCCAATGATGTGTTGATTGGGGTGGAAAAAACGGATGTGGCGGTCAATGCTGGTGAGCGTTTGAGCTTTAAACTCAATGACAACAGTCCTGCCGATAATGAGGGGGCATTGACCGTCTCGTATAGCTGTGAGGAAAAAGTGACTGCGATGACAGGTACTTTCACCGTTCCTGCCACTTCCGAAACAGGCGTAGCTTTTACCTCACCCTCTAGCACTAAACCTTTGCAGTGTAGTTTTACGGCGACAGGGTTGACTTCGGAGGCTGCGAGGACTCCTTACATTGGCCCTAATGGGCGTGTTCTTGATGCTCCGAATTTTCCGATGCCTGGCAAGCCTTTGATGGCTTTGATAACTAAGCATGGTGATGCCTCTTACGAATTAGTTGGTGCTAGTGCAACTATCGGAGTAAAGCAGAACGAGACACTGTTGTTCCTCACGAACGATAATCGTTGGGATGATAATCTTGGTCAGTTGAATGTCACCTACACCTGTTCCGAAATCCCCCAACCCGCATGGACAACCAACCCCGCCAACGGCCATCAATACGCCGCCGTTGACTGCGGCACATGGACACAATGCGAAGCACAAGCGGTAGCGTTGGGTGGGCATTTAGTGAGTGTGAATGATGCGGCGGAAAATGCGTGGTTGGTGAGTAATATCTTACCGCAATCACTTACTACTTCTGGTATGTGGTCAGGTTTAAATAAAGATTCATTAGGTGTTTGGAGTTGGGTGAGTGGGCAAAGTTTAACGTACACATATTGGGATCCATCACAGCCTGATAATTATCGAGGTGTTGAAAAATATGGCCATATGTGGAAAGTAACAGGTGGTTGGAACGATGTAGGAGATACAGTACAAGGTATAACTCAAGCCATCATCGAAAAAGAATCAAATGCCACATCCTGTCCTGTAGCAAATGCCAACACTATATTTACAGAAGATTTTAATAGCTCAACAATAGATTCGTCTAAATGGAATATTGACCAAACAGAAGGTAGTGTCACGGTAGCAAATGGTATGGCTACATTTACAGGTGGAGTACACCGATTCCCTTTGATTTGGTTAAAAGAAAATCCAATTCCTACATCTGGTAATTATTCAGTAGCATGGAGAACACGAGTTAATAAATATGCCTCTTATGGTGCTGGCGTTAATTTTGCGTCCTATATGCCGCTTAATGGAAGTTCAACCTATAATCATCAAGGTTTAAGAGTATCTTCATGGAGTGATAATGCAGCATATCTATTTGTAGGAGAGGAGGGTAAAACAGCTATTGTCAACAAGAATATAGCTATTTCAGACTTCAATAATTTTGAGATTTGTTTTATTGGTAATTCAGTAACAACATTCCAAAATGGTGTACAAATAGCGAATGGAGCATTATCGGATAATACACCGAGACTTTCTAAAATTTTTGTGGGAAATCCAATATTGTTTAACCAAAACTTAAATAACTGGACTAATTTTGATGTGGATAAAATAGAGGTAAAAACACTCCCATAACTAAAACTTTTTGAAAAATTCTCACTATTTCCCCTCCTTTAACAGAGGAGGGACTTTATTGCTAACAAAGGAAAAGAACTTTTTAAAAAGGACTAAGGGGTTGATTTATTACTAATGTAGTGTACGATTTGTTGTAACATTGTTATAACTTTTTGGGTGTGGTGATGATAACTCAAGTCAGAAAAATTGGTAATAGTTTAGGCCATATTATTCCCATGGCACTTGTGCAGCAATTTGGATTGGTCGAAGGCACCAAGCTCAATATACAAGAATGCAATGGTGTAATGATGATTGAACCTATCATCACCAAAAAATTCCCATTTTCTGAGCAAGAATTACTAAATGATTTAAATAGTTATGCAGCACATGCTGACGAGTTGGCTGCCATTTCCTCGGTGGAGTGGGAGCAGTAATGGCAACTTATATTCCCCATCGAAATGATATTATTTTTTTGGATTTTGAACCCACAAAAGGCAAAGAAATAGGCAAATATCGCCCTGCGTTGGTACTTTCTAGTCGAGAGTATCAGCAAAAAACTGGATTATTAATGTGTTGCCCAATTAGCACCAGTATCAGAGGACACATAACCGAAGTCGCAATAAGCAATATGGATGAACCTTGTGTGGTTGCAGCAAGTATTATTCAAACATTATCATGGAAAGAGCGACATGTGAAAAAAATCACAACGGCTCAACCTCATGTAATAAACGATGTATTGTTAAGATTATTACCGCTGATTGGAGCTGATGATGTGTTTTTAAATAGCAAAAAATAGCCTGTGTTCCGTTAAACTTCGTATTTGAATCTGCGATTGCATTAAGCCCAGCGTGTTGTTAAGCGTTTTAGACTCACCATTAAACGCCAATTTAATAACACACAAGCCACGCCTAAGCCCGTAATCAAACCAAACCAAAAACCATACACTCCTAATGTTTGGCCATGCCATAGTGGAAACATCGCCAAACCATAACCAACAGGCAAAGCCACCATCCAATAAGCAATCAAGGTCATTATCATCGGACTGCGCGTATTTTGAATACCACGCAAACAGCCTGCCGCGCCCACTTGCAGTGCATCAAACACTTGATATGCAGCCGCAAATAGCAATAAATCTGCGGCTAACTGTTGTACTTGCTGATGTGGCGTATAAATACTGGTAATCATCTCTCGGCATAAAATAATCATTGTTGCTGACAGACAAGCAATGATGGTGGTGGTGATTAAACCGACTTGCCGTGTACGTTGTACGCCTGCTAAATCGTGGCGACCATAGGCTTGGCCTGTACGAATAGTCATGCTAATTGCCAAACTGAGCGGAATCATAAACAATAACGAAGTGACAGATAAAGCCACCTGATGTGCTGCCACCACTAATTCACCTAAAGGGCTGACCAACACAGCGATACACGAAAACAAGCTGACTTCAAAAAAAATCGCTGCACCAATCGGAAAGCCTAATTTGCTAATATGCCAAATCAAGCCCAAAGCAGGCTTTAGCTCACCTTGTAACAAACGGGTTTTGGCAAAGTGGGGGGCATACAACACATAGGCTAACAAAACCAACATCATACTGGTCATGACAATGGCACTTGCCCAACCACAACCCGCACCCCCCATTTTGGGTACACCCCATAAACCATAAATAAAGACATAATTGGCAGGAATGTTGAGCAAAATACCCAATAAACTAATTACCATGACGGGTTTGGTATAGCCTAATGCCTCGCTATAAAAACGTAATACACAAAAAATGGCCACCGCAGGCATCCCATACGACACGCCATGTAAATACAATTCGGTTTGTTGCTGTAAATTGTTGGGTACATCCAATAAAGGAAAAATAAAACTAATCTGTTGCAAAATAACCATGCCCACTAAGCCGATGACCAAACCCAACCATAATGCTTGATGCGTGATGCGAGGAATTTCCTGATACTGTCTTGCACCATAGGCGGCAGCTACCAGAGGAGTAGTGGCCATCACAATGCCCGAAATGAGCAAAAATAATGGCAGCCAAACACTAGAACCAATCGCAACTGCCGCTAAGTCCAAAGGGGAAACTTGGCCAGCCATCACCGTGTCAATAAAACCATAACCTGCTTGCGCGAGTTGAGTCACTAAAATCGGCATCATTAAAATACGTAATGCCTTAAATTCAGTTTGCCATGTTGTTGCTTGAGTATTTGGCATTACATGGTGTGTCCGTGATAGAACCATGTGTTTTTTAGGCTCAATACCATATCTTCTAAAAATTGTGGAAAGTTGATTTTAGTTTGTTGTTGATAAAAAAGAGCTTTTTTCCAAACTTCATCAAAAGGAGCGAGCTGTGGATTTTTAAAGGCAAAGACAATTTCGTTGCCACTTTGACATTTAACAGTGACGGTTTTTTTATCAAAACAACGATGAATACGGTCTAAATTACGTCTAAAGTAAGCATCTTTACGCCATAAATTAACCACTAATATTCCTTGCTCAGTTAAGGCTTGATAACAATGTTGAAAAAACTGCTCGCTGGCAATGGCATCGGGCATTCCTTGACCATCATAGGCATCTAATAAAATTACATCACAATCATTAACCCGTTGTTGAATATACTCTGCGCCATCGGCTTCAATAATTTTAAAACGTTGATTATTAGCAGGAATCTGAAATTTATCTCGATAAGAAATCACTTCAGGATTGATTTCAACGGTGGTGATTTTAGTAGTCAGCAGGTGTTTATAACAAAATTTAGATAAAGAACCGCCGCCTAATCCAATCAGTAAAATATGCTTAAATGCTTCCTGTAACACCATAAAAGTCATCATCACTTGGGTATATTCAAACTCTAAAGCAAAAGGGTCGCTTTTACGCATTACGCTTTGCAGCGCATCGTGATTAAATTGCAAGCTAATGGTATTTTTAGTTTCGTAAGTGTATAGCACATCGCCTGAAGGCGTTTGGTTGGTTTTCGACATAAATCTAATCAGAATAACAGGACTTACGCATTGCACCGCAATTAGCGCGTTTTGTGAACATAAAGGCGTTAAAAACGCCTGAAATGTGAACAAATAAGCGATAACCGCGTAAGTCCTAAATAAAAAAGTGGCCTAAAATGACTTGAATAATGGCACGATAGTCTCTTACTTAAAAGCCGAGAGTTGCCGATACTATAAACATAAAATCACGACCCATAATTACGATAGAGGTGCAAAATGTCAACACATACTACAGTGACTCCTGCTGGTACAGCCAATATTCCTGTCAGACGTATGGATTTTGAGTTTGACGATGCCATTCCTAAGTATTGGTTTGATAATAACCCATTTTTAACCATGTTGTTAACAGGCTTATCTTGTGTGTTTCCCGAAGGTGAGCGGATGTTTATGCGTGCGGTACGCCATTATCAAGACCAAATTACCGACCCAGAATTGCAAAAAGAAGTACGTGCTTTTATTGGCCAAGAAGCGCATCACGGCAAAGAGCATCAAAGTTTTAATAACTTAATGGGCTTTGTTGCACAAATGGCAGTGAGTTGAGCAATTCTGTAAAATAGTGAGATGACGACTAATAGCCCAGCGAAATATCGCACCACGAATTGGCCAACTTACAATG
>Ga0247722_10001061_pt1 | contig 15587 bp, 21 predicted proteins | sample MSEWelMarce3H_FC_FD_189094 | JGI IMG/M metagenome (GOLD analysis project Ga0247722, IMG submission 189094) | Subsurface sediment microbial communities from gas well in West Virginia, United States - MSEEL Well Study Marcellus 3H_FC | ecosystem: Environmental > Terrestrial > Deep subsurface >... | reverse complement strand
TTAGAAGTGATGAGATTTTTAATTAATCTACCTTCAGGTGAATTCACAACAACTCAGAACCCATCGTTTATTACAGGTAAACAAAAAAGAATTACTGAGGTTGCACTTTTAAACGAAAATAAAGAAGTGTTAGTTATTGCTAAAGTACCAAAACCAATCGTAAGAACGGGAACACAAGTATTTGCAGTAAAAATTGACATCTAACTCTTTACTATGTAAAGAATATTAGTTATATATTGTTTTATGGATAAACAATTTAAGAACAAGCCAAAGATTTTAGGGTTAGACATTTCCACTAAAACAATTGGATGGGCACTGTTTGATATATCAGGGTCCAAATTATTGGAGTTAACACATTTCTCTCCAAAAATTAAACCTCTACCGGAGGAAAAAATAGAAGAATTGATTAAAAAAGCCGATGCTTTCAAGAAACACTTGGAAGGGTATAAAGACATGGGAATTACCCGTGTAATTATTGAGGAACCATTACTTCAATCTAATAACATTTTCACAGTTGGTACACTATTACGTTACAACACTTTAATCTTAAAGAATTGTTACGACGTGTTAGGTGTGTTACCAACATTCATTTCCACATATAATTCAAGAAAATATGCGTTCCCTGATTTGGTTAGACCAAACGATAAAGGACGTAATGTTTTATTTGGTGGATATCCAAAAGACATTGACAAAAAACATGTAATTTGGGAACACGTAAATGAAGTATGTCCTGACATTGAATGGTTATATGGTAAATCAAATAACCTAAGAAAAGAAAACTATGATATGGCCGATGCGGCAACATGTGTGATAGGTTATATCAATATGAATAAACAAACAGAAAAATCTATTAACTAAAATTTGGTTTTAAGATTTATTTAAGTTATATTTAAAACAGGACGGGATGTGTAGAAATATACATTTTGTTGGTGTTTCCCCGGGGTTGGTGTCCTCGGGGATTTTTTTTTATCGTTTTTTTTTCTTATATTTCAAATATGACCGAAACTGCTGTGGATTATGCACCTATTATTGACATACTTGAGGATATCCTTGGGGAACCACATATGCATAATGACTACAAGGGTCAAATATCGTTCGATTGTCCCATCTGTTCACATGATATCAAGGGTTTGGATGATGGTGACGGTAAGGGTAATTTAGAGGTTAATTACAAATATAACGTGTTTAAATGTTGGTCATGTGGTGAAACACACGAAACACATGGGTCAATTTACAAGTTAATTAAAAAACACGGCACGTTAAAACAATTAAAAAAGTACAAATTATTAAGACCTGATGAAAACGACGAGAATCCAAAAAGATTCTATAAGGAAGTCAAGTTACCAAAAGAATTTATTGCATTTAAAGATGTGAGTGTTGGGTTAAAATTGACACATCATTATCGTTACGCAATAAATTATATTAAACGTAGGAATATAACAGATGAAATGTTATACAAATATAATATTGGATTTTGTTACACGGGTGAATATGCAAATAGAATAATCATTCCGTCGTATGATATTGAAAATAAATTAAATTATTTCATTGCTAGGTCATATGAAAGTAGAACCAAAATGAAATATAAAAATCCTGAAGCTCAAAAGGAGATTATAATTTTTAATGAACATTTAATTAATTGGGACGAACCAATCAATATTGTTGAAGGAGCGTTCGATAGTATATTTTTACCTAACGCAATACCGATGTTAGGTAAAGTAATGAGTGAGAAACTATTTGAAACATTATACGAGAAGGCAAAAAAAATATTAATTGTTTTAGATGGTGATGCGTGGGATAACGCACAACTACTCTATCACAAATTAAACGGAGGGAAGTTATTTGGTAAAATATGGATAACCAAATTACCATTAGACAGAGACATTGCGGATTTACAGGGAGACCTAACGAATTATAAAATATATCAAATAGACTAAACATGAATTTAAACGACATCTCATTAGAGATAAAAGACTTATTAGAGAAAAGACGAAAAGAAATTGAACTATCCTTCATTGAGGAGGAACATATCTATTTTATGAAAGATACGGACGGTGTGATAAAAAAGAATTTCCCATCGGTATCAAGAATTATTAAGAAATTTCATAAACCATTCGATGCGGATGGTATGGCATTAAGAATGTCAAAAGGAGACCCTGAAGGTCAGGCGAAATTACTTGCCGAATGGAAAATGGCGGGTGACTTATCCACTAACATGGGTAGTCGTGTTCACTTCGAATTGGAATCCGACACGATTGGAAGATTCGGTAACTATAAAGAAGTTAGACAACCTATTTTTGAAATTAATGAAGAACAACAACGTAAGAGTGATGCGATGATTGTTGCTGGTAAACAATTCCTTGATTTAATGTTAGAGAGAGGTGCGGTGTTATTGGATACTGAAATAGTGTTAGGTGACCCAGAGGAAGAGTACACAGGACAACCCGATAAAACGTGGTTGATGATGAATAAAGAAAAGGATAATTTTGGTTTCGTTATTACTGATTGGAAAACAAATCAACCTAAGAATTTCGAAGTTCAACATTATACAGGTAAGTTATATCCACCATTTAACAACTATCATGATAATGCTTTAGGTCACTATTACCTACAACTTCCATTATATGGTAGATTGTTAAAGAAGATGTTAGAGGGAACAAAATATTCAGATACAAAATTATTAGGAAATGTAGTTGTTTTATTAAAAGAAGATGGTACATTTACCGAATACAAAGTTCCACCACAAATTACTAGTGCAATTTTAACAATGGACTTAAAAAAATATATTAAAAGATGGTAAAGAAAATCATACACGTAGCTGATTTACATATTCGTACAATTCAAATGCACGATTTATATAAAGAACAGTTTCAAAAACTGTTGGACGAATTAAGTGTAAAATTCTTAGAATGGTCAGATGAAAATATATCGCATAACGAAATTAGAATTGTTGTTGCGGGGGATATCGCACATCAAAAAATTAATATTTCAAACGAACAATTATTATTAACGAGTTGGTTTTTAAAAGAGTTAACTCGTTTTGGTAAGGTAGTTATCATACCCGGTAATCACGACTTCTTGGAGAATAATACACAACGTATGGATAGTATTACTCCCGTTGTGGAATTATTAGATAACCAACACATTTCCTATTATAAAGATAGTGGTGTTTATTCTGATGATAACATTAATTGGGTTGTCTATTCATTATACCAACACAATGTAAAACCTGAATATGAAAAAAATGATTCGTTTTACGTTGGTTTGTTTCACGGACCAATACAAGGTTTATCAACCGATGTAGGGTTTCAATTTGAAGATGCATACGACCAATTAAACTTTGTTGGATTGGATTTACTATTATGTGGTGATATTCATAAAAGACAAACGTTCACATTACCCGAAGGTGGTAAAGGAATAATGGTAGGTTCATTAATACAACAAAATTTTGGAGAAACTGTTAAACATCACGGATATGGTGTATACGACATGGAAACAAATGAATATACATTTCACGATTTACCAAACGAACAACCATTTCTCCATTTTAAAATAAAAGACATAAATGATATCGAAAATGAAAAAGAGGAATTTGTTAACGCTGGGTGATGAGTTTCTTGAATACTGTAAATTAAATAACATTGAAGATATTGAGAAATTAGGTAAGGACACATTTCAAAGAGGTTTTACTATATTAAAATATGGGGAAACCCCAACGGGTGGTGTACCTAAAGATACTATAGTTGAGAAGGAGGTGGTCAAAGAGGTTATTAGAGAGGTTATAGTTGAGGTAGATAAGATAATCAACGTTGAGGTCATTAAAGAGGTACCAGTGGAGGTTATTAAAGAAATCATAGTTGAGAAAATTGTTGAGGTAATAAAAGAAGTACCAATTCAAGTTAAGGGTGACACTCAAGTAATCACAAAAGAAATAATAAAAGAGATTCCAATTGAAAAAATAGTATATAAAGACGTAATCAATAAGGAATCAGAAATTGCCAAGGATAAGATAATTGACGAACTTGAATTAAAGAACATAGAATTACAAAGTCAATTGGATAAAATCACATCATCATTAAATAACTTAAATAAAGGTTCATATCTTAAAGGTAGTGACTTGAGTAATTTGTATGGTGAATAAATAAATGACGATTTTTTTCCTTTTATCGTTTATTTTTGGTATATTATAATTAAAACAAAAAACATATGGGTAAAATTATTCTATGGGTATTGATGGCGTACGGAATGACATCAATACTGGTGTGGGGTTCAATATTCGAATCGACTAGATTAAAAATTAAACAAAAATCTAAGTTCTTCGGTGACCTCATTGAATGTACACTTTGCACATCGACATGGGTTGGTTTCTTTATGTCATTAGTATTGGGAAGTATTTCTTCTTTATACTTTGAAACATTTTGGATAGTCAATTTTTTCTTTGATGCAATGTTTACAGCCGGCTCGGTTTGGGCAATAAACTCTATAGTAGAATACTACGAAGAGAAAAGATAAAAATTATGAATGGCAAAGTTAAACGGAACCAGTTTCGACGACACACCGGTTAGGGAATTTATTATTAAATTTTGTGACCAAAAATGGGGGATGAAATTAAAATCAAACGATGAATTATACAAAATTGATTTATTAAGTATAACAGACCCCTTATTAGGAGTAGAAGTTGAACATGGTAAGTGGAAGGGTAATTTTTGGGAAGATGATAACTATTCATTAATTTCAGAACAAGAATTTAGAACAATCAATATACCTGCAAGAAAGGAAAAGTATTGGTTGGAAACGGTGGTTTCCCGAGGAAAAGAATCAGAAAACCCAAGTCATGAAAAGAATATATTCATGAGAACAAATAAGGACTTTACACAAGTTGTGGTTATTAGGTCTGAGGTTGTTAAAGACAGTAAAAAATTAGTAAGAACAAAGTTTCAACCAAAAAACAGCAACGAAGTAGAAAATTGGTTATCTTTCAGGCGTGAAGACGTTGAGACTTACGATTTAATCAATGGAGAGTATGTTTTAAATGTGGTAAAAACAGAAAATTTATTTAAAAAAATATGGGATACGATAATCCGTTTATTAAAGTAGAGTGGGAAGATACACCTGAAAATCTTACACAAGAAAGAATCAAAAGAGTTAAGACGTATTTTGAAAAAAAGTACAACTCAACCAATGTTAAATTAGTTACAAAAATACTAAGTAACAATTCAAAAACGAAGTTACAATCTTTAGATGCCAGTGATAACATATTGGACCATCAATTCCAAAAAAATTTAATAAAAGATTTTATTAAAGAAAATAAGATTGATGTTAAGTGGGAAATGGTTGATAGGTTAGATAACCGTGTTAATGGTGAAATCGATAAGTTAAATCAAAATAAGGTAAGGTATAATAAATGGTTCATTAAGAAAGTAGAGTTTAGTAACTTCCTTTCGTTCGGTGAAAATAATGTTATTAACTTTACCGATTTAGATGGCATTACCGTAATAGAATCGACCCCAAGAAATTTTGGTGGTAAGTCGACATCAACTGTCGATTTGTTAATGTTCCTATTCTTCAACTCAACAACTAAAACAAAAACAAACGCGGAAATTTTTAATAAATTTACCGATGTTGATTATGTTAAGGTAAAGGGATACGTTACCATAGACGGTGAGGACTATGTTATCGAAAGAAACATTAGTAGAAAGAAAAGTAAATCAGGTGAATACACGGTTAAAAATGAATTGGAGTTCTACAAGATATCTGAGGATGGAACGGTAAATAACTTATCTGGTGAACAAAGAAGAGAAACTGAATCGTTTATTACATCAGCAATTGGTACTGAAGAAGATTTCTTATCAACAATCTTAACGACTGGAAATAATTTAGAGGAATTAATTGAATCTAAACCAACCGCTCGAGGACAAATCCTAACCAAATTCTTAGGGTTAGAAAGTCTAAAACAAAAAGAGGAAATTGCAAAAGAAATCTACAGTGATTGGAGTAAAAAATTAATATCAAATACAAATAACATTGTACAATTAGATATTAACAATAAAGAACACCAAGAAAGTATCGATAATTCCGAAGCTGAAATTATTAGGTTAGAAACTGCACTTATCGATTTCGACAAGGAATTGAAGAGATTAGAAAGTAGGAGAGACGAAGTATTAAGTTCAAGGAATAATGATATTGATAGGGAATTGATTAATACAAACCCAACTCTTCTTGAAAGAGAAATCAACGATTTAAAATCAGTTAAAAAGACAAGTCAAACAAACGCAGATTCAGTTTCAGTTATTGAACCGTCACAATATTACCATGAAGACCAACATAAGGAATTAAGAGGTCAGATGGCAAATCTCCAAGGTATAGACGCCGCTTGTAAATATGAAAAAGGTGACAAGGAAAAGTTATTAAAGAAATTTGAAGAGGGGACGGTTTGTCCAACTTGTAATCGAGCGTTAGATGAGGTTGACCACACAGATGAGATTGAAAAGATTAAAAAAGAAATCGAAGATATCATCAAGGCGATGGAACAAAATCAAATTGAGTTTGATTCACTAAAAGGACAATCAGACGTATTTGAAACATTAAAGACCGAGTTTGAAACTTACGAAAGAAACAAACTTCGTAAAGAAAGATACCAATTAGAAGTTGAACAAAAACAACTTGAGATTGATACGAAAAAATTAAGATTAGATAACTATGAGAGTAATAAAAAGAAATTAGAAGATAACCAAAAAATTGATGCTGAGGTTATTGCTCTTAGAACTAAGATTGAAACTGCGAATGGTGACATAAGACAATCAACAACCAATGTCGAAAGACATAGAGGTAACGTTATTACCATGAAAGGTAAGATTGAAATTAATAACGAATTGATTGTTAAGATTAAATCCGAAGAAGAGTTAATTGGTGTGTTTAAAATTTACCTTACAATATATGGTAAAAATGGTATATCTAAAGTAATCATGAAAAACATGATACCTTTAATTAATCAAGAATTATATAGGTTGTTATCTGATAGTTGTTATTTCACATTGGAATTAAACATCAACGATAGAAACGAATTGGAATTCTTAATGATTGATAACGAAACAAGGGTCGTTAAAACACTTAACAGTGGTTCAGGTTATGAAAAGACAATATCCTCATTGGCACTTAGAAGTGTACTTACAAAGGTATCTTCATTACCAAAACCAAATATTGTTGTAATGGATGAGGTTTTTGGTAAAGTGGCTGATGACAATTTAGAAATGGTCGGAGAGTTCTTTAAGAAAATTAAAAACTATTTTGAACACATTTTTGTTATTTCACATAACCCTTTAATTAGGAATTGGTCGGACAATATTGTCATGATTAAGAAAGATGAAAACGTTTCTTCAATTGATTATGTAACCACAAAAATATCTTAAAAAAAAGTTTGGTGGTTTGATGATTTTAAATTACATTTGTTTAAAAATATATAAGTTATGAACGCAAAAGAATACGGAAGTTTTGGTCTATACGCTAAAGACCGAGGAATCAGCTCATTGAGTATGGATTACTACAACAAGAGAATAGAGAATAGTTTAACTCCCTACATCTTGGAAGAACGACAAATGAATGTAACGGCGATGGATGTATTCTCCCGTTTAATGATGGAACGTATTATATGGGTAGCCGGTGAGGTTAATGACCATATGTCAACTATCGTACAGGCACAGTTAATGTTCTTGGATAGTATTGACGCTAATGATATCACCATGCACATCGACAGTCCCGGAGGTTCAGTTAAATCTGGTCTTTCTATGGTGGATGTTATGGAATATATCAATTCAGATATCAGAACTATTAACACAGGGATGGCAGCATCGATGGGTTCAATCTTATTAGGTGCAGGTACCAAAGGTAAGAGATGTAGTTTAAGATTCTCAAGAACTATGTTACATCAGTCGAGTGGTGGTTTTGGTGGTAATATCCAAGACGCTAAGATTGATATGATTGAGTGGGAAAAATTAAATAATACCCTTTTTGACTTATTAGGTGAATATTGTGGTAAAACTCGTGATGTAATCATGAAAGATGCGTCAAGGGATTTATGGTTAGATGCTAACGATGCATTGGAATATGGTATTATTGATGAGATTGTTAAGAAGAAAAAATAAGGTTAGTTGGTAAAAATTGGTTTGTTTTTATATTTATAATAAAACATAAACATGAAAACAAACAAAACCACAATCCTATTAGTTTTGATTGCCTGTTTAGCGGGATACATTATATTTCAGAACCAAGGTATAAAAACTAACGTTGCGGAGTATAACGCTAAAATCGACTCAATACAAACTGAGATTGATTCAGTCTATACCGTAAACAAAGAAATTGACAATCAAATTGAAAAAGTGGACAGTCGTATTATTGGTGTTGACAAAGACATTACTAATGTGACAAAAAACATAAACATCATTAAAAACAGCACAGATGAAAAAGTTAATTCTATTACCACTATTGGTAATGTTGAGCTTGAGCAGTTATTCACAAACAGATACAACTAAGGTAATTGTTTCCGATACAAGTAAAGTTATCCTACCAACAAGAGTTGCAAGGTTAGCCTTTCAAGACTTACTTCGTTACGACGGAGCTAAATTAGAAATTATTGAGTTAAATAAGGTTATCAACTTGAAAGACCAACAATTTTCTCTTTTTAAAGAAAAAGATGTCCTTAAAGACCAAAAGATTGGTAATTTAGAATTGATTATTTCTAAAAAAGATGAACAATTTAATTTAGAAAGACAAAAATCTGAAAGTTTATTGAAGGAACTTAAACAACAAAGAACAAAAACGTTCTTTTATAAAGTGGGTTCATTTGTTGCCGTGATATCCACATCTTTATTATTGTTAAAATAAAATGAAAAAATACATTAACGCCAAGAACATTACGATTGTCATATTAATAATTCTATTGTTCTTGGTGTTTTTAAATCCAGGTGGACATTTACCAAATAGAACCGTATATGTCCCTAAGATTGATTCTATACCATATGCTGTTCATGACACTGTAATGGTTGATAGTTTAGTTGAAGTGGAGATTGAGGTACCATATGAGGTTCCGGTTGATAGGTTAGTTGAAGTAACAGTTATACAATCAGTCGACACCGCCGCCATATTGAAAGATTTTAACGCCAAAAACGAAATTAAGGACATATTAACGTTACCAAATGGTTTAGGTGTTATAAATCTTAATGAAACTGTAACACAAAACAAAATAACGTCAAGAACGTTTGAAGCTAAGGTTACCCCAAAAATAAAGATAGATACCATATACACACCACAACCACTTAAAAATGTATTTTACTTTGGTTTAAATGGAGGATTTAATAAGGTTGATGTAATATCACATATTGGAGCGGGTATTATGTTAAAAACAAAAACCGAAAAGATATTTCAGTTAGGTGTTGGGGTTTCAAACAGAGTTATCGACGGCACCAACGGGACACTATCACCGTATTTAAACGGAGGTGTTTATTGGAAGATTAAATTAAAAAAATAACCAGTAACTTATAACTTAAATGAATACATATATTTTATTTATATTTGGTTCATTCGACGGACACGAAGAAGTTGAATATTTCTGTACTGAGGTATTCCCAACTAGCTCTTTTAATACTATAAAATATATCATCGAAAATACAAATAATATTATTATTATTTTTAATTCGGAAATGGAGAAGGATGAATTGTCTAAAGAACTTTTCACCGTAATGACCCCCGACCACGTAAAATTCTATTTCCTATTCGAAAGGGAAAGTATCGTGACGGCACATGTTCCACAAACAATGAAGGATTTTATCTACAAACCAAGTAGTGAGAATATGATGAAAATTGAATTTACAGCAACAACCGTAAATCCAAACCCCGTAATGGTTTTAGACCATTTATTAGAAAAAATCGACAAAGATGGAGTGTCGAGTCTTACTCCTGAAGAAAAAAACTTCTTAGATAATTTTGAAATCTGATTTTTTTTCGTTACTTTTAATCATATAAACTTACTAACATGGCAAAGTCGCACATCATCGTCAATACGGACGAACTTCATTACTATTTAAAGGACTTGAAGAAAATTCCTGTAATCACACACATCAGACAGGAAGAAATTTTTAAAGCGTTATTGGACCCAGAGGTCACGAAATTAGTAAAGGATAGGTTGAAAAGTGAGTTAGTCACGGGTAATTTACGATTTGTAGTTTCAGTTGCAAAAATGTATCAAAACCAAGGTTTAGATTTATTGGATGTAATTTCTGAAGGTAACATTGGATTATTAAAGGCGATTGAAAGGTTTGACCCATCTTCGGGTTTAAAGTTTATATCATATGGTGTTTGGTGGGTGAAACAATCTATAATGGCGGCATTGAATGACTATTCAAGAACTATCCGTATACCATCTAACTTAGTTCAAGAGGCTCAAAAAAATAGAAAAAATGAATTACCTGAAGAGGAGAAATACCACATCAACTACAATGATGAGCCGGTAACTAATTTACCATACTGTGTTGGATTATATAAAGAAATCAATGAAGAGGGAGACCAATTAATTGATATCATTAGAGACCCGAATGAAAATAATCCAGAAAATATACTTAACACTACAGAAGAAATTAAAAAAAGAGTATCTTATATTTTGAGTGTATTGGATGACAGAGAAAAGGTAATCATTGAGAAGTATTTCGGACTAAATGGGGTTGAGAGTAATCTTGAGGATTTAGGGGAAGAGTTTGAATGTACCAAGGAAAGAATTCGACAACTTAAAGATAAAGCGATTAAGAAATTGAGAAACGAGAGTTATTCGCTAATAAACTATTTATAAAAACAAAAACAATGAAAAAATTAATTGAATTAGTAAAAACGTATAAACTTCAGATATTGATTTTTTTAACTATTATCTTCTTTTTTAAGTCTTGTAGTAATTCAAGTAAAGTCGGTAAGTTAGAAAAAAATGAAAAACAATATGTCTTCACAATTGATAGTCTTAAAACGGCACATAAAAATGAAAAAATAGCAATTCATAGTTTTTATGATAATTGGATTACTCAAAAAGATAGAGGTCCACAGTTAATGGAACTACATCTTATTATTAAAGGGAATCTAAAAAAAGAACAAGAATCTAAATGAAAAATTGGATAGAAAAAAATTATAAAACATTAATCATCGCCGCGTTCTTGATTCCAATCTTGACCGTCGCGGTGGTTTCTATTTCACACGTTACTGAGTGGTATGGTTTATCTAACCCAATTAGTTGGGCGGTATATCTATCAATAGGTATCGAGATTGCTGCGTTATCGGCATTAGCTGCGATATCAGCAAACATGGGGTCTAAAGTTTATTTTCCATTTGCAATTGTTACAATCGTACAATTCATAGGTAATATCTTTTTTGCATACTCATATATTGATATTAACACTAAACAATTTAAAGATTGGGTCGATTTAGTTTCTCCGTTTGTTGAGTTTATGGGTGTTGACCCCAGTGACCCTATTGGGCATAAAAGATTCTTAGCGTTTTTTGCCGGTGGTATGTTACCATTAATTTCATTATCTTTCTTACACATGTTAATTAAATTCACTGAAGAGGATAGAATGAAAAACGTTGAATCTGGTGTTGATGAAAAATTAATTAATAAAATAGATGCCAAGGATATTATTAGTGAAGTATCTAAACTTAGATTGTCTGATGAAGACATGTCAATTTTGGAAAAACACTTAATGAATCCAAACCCACCTAACGAAGCGTTGGTGAAAGCGGCAGATGATTATAAAAAAAGAAGTGAGTTATTATCAGAGATAATGAAGAACGACGAGGAGTTGGGTTTATATGATGAACCATATGAAAATCCGTTAGTTAAAGAACCATCGGTAACACCTCAAAATGTGGAAGAAATGATGTTAACCACCAATGATGACATCATTGAGTCAATCCCATCAGATGATGAAGTATCAGATTGGGACGTAACATTAATGGACGGATTGGAGGAAGAAGAAAATAATTTCCAAGAAGAACCTACAGAAGAAGAAATTATGGGAAATTTTTCCACTATAAACCCCGAAACAGAGAATATTTTCCAAAATGACGAGTATGTACCTTCATTATCGGATGAGGAGATAATGAAACTTAATCAAGACGATTATGAAAGAAAGTTATCGGATGATGATAGTTGGTCTGAGGAGTTAGAGGAGCAATATTGGAAAGAGCAAGTACCTGAACCATTTGCAACACCTGAAGAGGTTGAAAAATTAGGTATCGATGTTAAAGTTATTGATAACACTTTAGATGAGGTTAATAATGAAATAGATAAAGAGGAAGGTGAAGTTCCTAAATTTGATTTAGAAATGGTAAACGATGAACCTGTTTATCAATCTCAACAGAAAGAAATAGATGAGGCAAACGAAATTTTGGAGAATGTCGAACCAATGGAAACATTAGAACCAACACAGTTGGAAATCGTCGAGCCCACATCAGAAGATGAAGGGATAAAAAAAAAATCTTAGAAAAGTCAGAAGAAGAATTGGAAATCACTTCTTCTTCGACGTTAATCCCGGCAATTTCAACAATTGAGGATGATTTATATTTGGAATCTGATGACACTAATCCCTTACAGGTGATTTACGATTTGGACAATAACAGAATGATAATACCAAATTATGAAGATGAGGAGGAAGATATTATCGAGGAACAAAGTTTAAACTTTGTAAGTAAAAAAACGTTCTCAAGAAATGTTAGAAATTCACGACGTAGAAATTCTTAATAAACAAGAATTAAACGTAAACAAAAGAAAAACTAAAAAAACACAAATATTTCTATATGACACCGGAAGAAGGTGTGATGACTTCATGATGAAGTTAAAGTATAGATTTAACGGAAAATATGAAGACATGCCACATTACGTGGTTTCCAAGTTAGGAAAAGTTTATAAAGTCTTCGACACAAATCACAGCTCAAAAACATTCGGAGAACCAAACATAGATAAGAGACAAATCAAAATTGCAATTGAAAACCTCGGGTGGCTAAATAAAAATACCATTACCGGGGTTTTTAACAATTGGGTGGGTGATGTTTATCGAACCGAACCCCACATTCAAAATTGGAGGGGTTATTACTATTGGGACAAATATACCGATGACCAACTTAAATCGGTTGTAAACCTCTGCAAATCACTTACGGACGAACATAAAATACCTTATCAGACCGTTCCATCACAAGGTTATTTAGAAAATGTCGATAAATTCAAAGGAATTGTATGTAAATCGAACTTTCTAAATATTTATACAGATATAAACCCATCATTCGATTTTACAACATTTTATGAAAATACAAAATAGCAAAAAACCGGCAGATGATATTAGAAGTATGTTGAATACAATCAGAAACTTCAGTACATCAACAAGAGGTAACCTAAGAGAACAACCTGAAGTACCTGGACAAGAAATGACACAACCATCAGCTCAACCCGATAACGGTCCTGAAAAAGAAGATATGTTAGTAATTAACAACGTTGAGGTTGAAATACATTCAGAAGATAACCAAGACCTAACTATAAAAGATAACGAAAAGGGAATCATTTCACAATTAATTGACGATTTCAAAAAAGAAGTGTCGGAGTTAGTTGATTTTGGTAAATTACAAGTCTACTCTGATAGTGCAAAATTAGACGGTAAAATCACACAAAAGGGTATTGAGTTCACATTATCAACAGGTGACGACAACGGTATCTACCTTTCAAACGCATCGATGTTAAAGATTGATGATGAGACCATGGAGTATCTTGAGAAGTTAAAATCTTTCGAAGAGAAGTTCTCAGGGTCAATAAACGATTTAATCGTAAACAGAAAAAATAACTAAAATGGCAATTTCAAACTCAGATAAGTTAGAAATAGAAAAAATTGTCAGAAAAGAGATGAAAGACTTTTTGGATACGACTAACGCACATAATGTAGTAATAAAGGTCATTCAAAAGGAATTAGGTACTCGAAACATAGATGATAAGATAGTTGACCTTTCAACCAAGGTTGTTGTTGAACTGTTTAAAACACTATGGCAGAGAAAATCATTTTGGGAGACATCTTTAAAATCAGTTAGATAATGAAATACGTAAAACCAAACTTAGACCATGAGTGGATGGAAGCACTTCGTTACCGTGAATTTGAAAAAATGGGTAAAGATGGGTGGAAAGAAACTGCGTCTAAGAATTACACAATAACTAACTACGAGGATATTAAGGATAGGTTAAACAATGTCGACTTAGATTTTGAGACGTTAGACCCCGATAAAAAGAAAAGATTCGAGAAACATTTCGAGGAGGGTTCTATTGAAATGCCAATTGCGGTTAAGTTTAGTGATGACGATTATGACCTTTTAGGTGGAAACACAAGATTATCGGGATTAATCGGTAAAGGAATTAATCCTAAGTTATACATTGTCGACCTTTCAAAAACTCACGATTATTCAAAAGAAACCGAAACTAAAGAGAGTACATCATCAGACGCTTCAGGTTCATTTGCACCTGCGATGGATATGACTAAGAGAGAAATATATAAGTTACATAATGTTGACCTTAAAGAGGAAGAGGAATTTAAAGAGGCTACAGATTCATCATCTTCAGGAGCTTTTGACGTTCCCGCTTTTGGTAAAACAACTAAGGGTGGTCGTAAGAATCCGTTAAAGATAGATGGACCCGATAGTATTTATAAAGGTAGAGCGGTAAAAGACAAGAATTTTCCTAAATGGGGAGGACCTGGTGGTTTATTCGTGAAAGTTAAAGAAAAATGTAAAAAGTTCCCATATTGTAACCAAGGTAACACGGGAGCATTGGAATTCATTAAAGAAGACGAAGAAATAACTAATGCAATAACCGAAATTTCAAAAAAATACGGTATACCACATAAGGAAGTGGAAAATATTGTATTAAATGAGATTAACAAGATATTTATTTGATATGAAAATGAAAGACTTAGATAATATGATTAGTCAAATTTTGGAAGAACAAACCAAAATATTGATTAGAGAGGAACAAGATATTGAAGGAGAAGGTAAAAAATTAATTTTTGATACTGTCAAGGGTTTCCAATCTTTATCTAATTTAACCGATAAAATATCAAACATTGAAGATATTAGTGATGACAAACATGAATTTGGTATTGCTTTAGATATAAAGGGAATCACCGAATCTGAAATGATGGACGCTTGTGGTGGTACATCAATGGAAGAGGCACAAAAAAACCTTATGCATGGATTACATTTAGATTTAGAAGAAAAGGGGTTAGGTAATAACTTCGATATCGACATCGACGCATCTGGAGAAGATGAAATAATGGATTTAAAAATAAACATAGTATCTAACGGTACAGAAAAATTAGGAACTGATATGTCAGAAAATACACAAGAACCAATGGAAGGTAACGCATTCGTTGCCGCCCTTAATAAAGCAAAAGAAGCAGGTGAAGATACATTCACAGTTGACGGGAAAACTCATAATGTTGAAGAATCTTGGAAACAATTAGAAGAAGAAGAGGGTGATATGTCTTCAGATGAAGAAACATGTGAAGAATGTAAAGGTGGTAATA
>Ga0247722_10001060_pt1 | contig 15590 bp, 10 predicted proteins | sample MSEWelMarce3H_FC_FD_189094 | JGI IMG/M metagenome (GOLD analysis project Ga0247722, IMG submission 189094) | Subsurface sediment microbial communities from gas well in West Virginia, United States - MSEEL Well Study Marcellus 3H_FC | ecosystem: Environmental > Terrestrial > Deep subsurface >... | reverse complement strand
TCGGTTTGGAGGATTAGGGTTAGGAAGTAGTGGTCGTTCGCATTTTGATATCGGGAATTTATTCAAAAATAGCTCATATACATTGAAGCAACGGTAAATAAAGGCCGGCATGGCCTGGCCTGGCATGGCCTGGCATGGCCTGGCCTGGCATAACCTGGCATAACCGTGAATAAATATAATAAATCTTATATGTTATAATATTAGATATCTTATAACATAATATTATATAATACAACAAATAAATGTCAAATATAATGGCTCGAGAAATACCGTATAATAAAGATCAATCCCCATTATTTCCCAACGCAACACCCTTTTCAATTGATAATTTTCAAACAAAGGCGACCGGAGGCGAGCCCCCTATAAGAATAGAAAATGACGCGGCATTAGATAATACGTTATCCGCACTTATGACAGATTATTCCGCGGATACAGGTAAAGGACCCGAAAAGACCACCTCCGAAAAGAAAAAGGAAGGAATGCTCACTGGAACAAGTCTTAATTTGAATTTGCTTCAAGGGGATATTTTTTCATACGGAAAATATGACACTTTTAAAAACCCGATACAACCGTTTAAAGTGTCACAGCAGGGTGACGGAGGCATTGTCTCTTATAAAGAGGGTCTTACAAATGACGTGAGTGGGTCGTCGTCTACTGTCACTACATCAACCTCGGGCACAACCAGTGCGGGAAAAAGCCAGAAATTGCTCGATCTAGAGAAGAAATTGAGCGAACTGACCACAGATTATACCACACAATATCGGCTGTATACAGATGATTTGCTTACACGGTCGCGATTTCTTCAAACCAATAGTCAATACTTAAATAAGATTGTTCGCGACATTTCGTATTCGGGCACTGATGTGAGTGCGGCATTTTATTATGTAAACTCGTTCGGGTATACCCATCGTTACAAAGACAACGACATTTCATCTGTTTTATTATACGATAAAAAAACGTGTCCGGACATTTCAAGGAATGAAAGTTTGCCGAGCGATGATAGGGCCAACCCCTTTAAATTAACACCCGCGTCATTCATTGACATTAGCGGTTCAGGTAGTGCGGGTTTTAGTCGATTCGCGGATTATGCGAGTTATAATATGGTGGGATATACTCCATGTTTGACGGCCAAAAATGTGAAAAGCGGGTCAACTGATCCCGTATATGCGTGGGTGGATACTGAAGGCAAGAAACACGTCTACGAAAAAGGTGTTTGGCCGGATAAGCGGCATTCGTCGTGTATGACGTCGGTAGTCGGAGAACCGATTGAATTAACCGCGGAACAGTATAATGCGATACCTACTGCGAGTGACACCCCAATGAAGGCGGAGAGCGAATGTTTTCGCGCAAGTGTGTCGCCAAATATCAATACCAAGTTGGCCGAACTCAAGAAAAAAATAGACGACACTGTCGACGCAATGAAGGTAGAGAATCAGAATATTCTGAATAATGCGGCAAACACGACGATTATTCAACGAGACAAGACGTTCTCCGAGAAGTGGGCCAATTTAGACGAAGATATTTTAGCCCAAATTAAAACATGGCTCGGGAGTTATTATTATCCCGCGGTATACGTATTCTGGTGTTTTGTTATATTGGTCGCAGTATTAATGATATTTAAATTCGCGTTTCTGTTTGTATCGCCTGGCGGCAGCGGCGTCGTTGGCGGCGTCGCCAATGGCGAAGGCGAAGAATCTAGTGGAGTATCATTATTAGGCGTAGTTATTATGGCACTTATTGTTATATTTGCGGTGTACTACTATTTTTCGTATACATATAATCTTAATGTCGGTATCACTCGTAACGATTCAAATTCCGTATATACCGCAACTTAACGGAGATTATAATCTGTATATATTGTAATATTGTTTGATATTTACTATATTATAATAATGAGTTATTCCGATTCATCCCAATTATTAAATAAACAAGCCGAATTAAAACTTCTTCAGGCGAAATATGAAACATATGCCGCGTCATACAGCCCGATAGCAGCGGCGACGATAACGACCCCTAACAAAAACGCAATATCGACCACAAACCCGCCTCCTGGTGTTCGTCCAGGGGAAGATTTTAATGAATATTGGAAGTTTATATCTTCGGGTGCGACAACTCCTGCGGGGTGCTGGACTTCCGCGACGAGAGACCCGCGGGTATTTCAAAAAGTGGTATATACTGGCGATACAACATCAACCAACAACGGCGACGCAGCTTGGAATAAGAAGTGCTACGGTCTTACGTGGGATGCTCCAACAGAAGCATCTTATAATACAGACGCACCTGGATATTCAACGATGGTTTCAGATGTCGGGTTTGCCAATAAAAAATACACCAAAACCGGTATTACTTCAATGGACGCTCTGAATGAAGCAACCCAAATGTCGGATTTAAAAACGCGAATGGACTCTTTAATCGAAGAAATCGCACTTATCGCGACTTCGTCAATTAACAGTGAACTCGAAGAGCTCTCGAAGACATCCTCCGACAAAAGTGCGGTTATTCAAAAAATCAACCAGTATATGAATTCAAGCACGACCGACATAGATAGCAAGTATAAGACGATTGAACTACGCAAAAACATGAATAATGTATATGAAGACGTCAATAAACAAATCACATTAAACAGCCGCAAATATAAGTTCGTGTTTTATTTTTTGATTGGTATTATTATTATATTATCGTATATCTCCTATGTTTCAAAACTGACCATAATAGAGCAAGTCTCCGCACTTACAAACTGGGTCACGTGGGGATGGTGGGCAAATTGGGGCATCATTACATTTGTGGTCGTATTATTGATTTTGTCTTCATTTGGATGGGATATGCGGGGGAATATCATGATGCTTTGGCGATATTTATCCGACCCCAGTTTTTGGACAGGGCAAATGTGGTGGATTGGCGTGACGTTTCTGTTTTTGATTGTCATCTTTGCTTACACGACCTTTAAATCCTTTTTCGCCCCAGTAATGGCGGTGTTGGAGAAAGTAGATACTCAAGTATCGGGGGATGATGAATAATTTCGTGAATCCGATGCCGTTGTCGATGCCTTTTGAAATAAATGAACCAATAATATTTTTATGATTATATAGTAGTAATCATAAAACATGTTTTATCAAAATTCAAATGATTTAGTAAAACAGGCTAGTGCGAAATCGGGGCACGTGCATAACTCATACGCGACACAACAACAGTTAATAAACCAAGGTCCTAATATAGACGCGAACAGCGTGGATGCCCCGACCAATGATGATCACTCCATGTCGAAGTCATTAAGTATTGGATCGCAATTTCAAAATGCTCTTAATAGTCTTATCGGTTCCTTTACACCTTCCACGATTGAAGGTATCGATGGACCGCCTCCAGCACCGGCTGATCCAGTGAAGGGGCCGTTAGGTGGTAATGGTGACCAAACCTCGGTGTTAAGTAACCTCGTTCAGCAAAATATTAATTATGTAGCACAAGAAGACACTTACCGAAAAAGAATAAGGGATGTTAGAAATATTTCGGCGGAAGACCCAAATAGCTCACGAGCACAATGGGCTCATGTTACTGATGTAGAGGGTATTTCAAAATACGGATATATTACAAAAGACCGTATATTTCAAGTATGGCTCGCCCCGACTGATCCGAAGAACAATCCGCAGAACTGGTTTGAAACATCGCCGGTAAAACAAAACGGCGGGGTATTGGGCTGTCCGGCAACTAGCGGCTCCATTACAAAATATGAAATTGACGCGAAGTGGGATAATATTAAACCATTCGATATGATATATGCGAAAAATGACGGCAGTCACAAAAACCCACTGTTTATGTTGACAGTCGAAGGCGTTCGTGTCGCGAAACGAAATCGATGGGTGAATCCGAATGGAATGTTTTCTTGTGGGAATGAAAGCACAAATGTGTTCGTGAAAGAGCGTCCATCCGCTGATTTCGATACTTCCGCAAAGACGAACCGACAAGGCTGTTATGTTGTAGATGAAGGCGTGAAAGATTCTACATTTAAGGAACGCGGATTTGAATTTCAGGCGGATTTGGCAAATGTGTCTATTTCGCAGTGTAAGCGCAGAGCGGAAGATTTAGGAGCTTCTTATTTCCTGATATCGCCTCCCGAAAGCGGGCAACCCGCGAATAAAGGCGGATGTTGGATTTATACAGGATGGGGAGAACCGAACCTCGACGGTCTACTTACCTTCAACACCGATCAAACGAAATGCCATATAGTCGAAACCCCCGAAAATGATGAAGACGGTTTTATGAAGGCATATTCAACTAGAATCCTCAATCGAATGTATGGTAAGAAACATATTGGGGATTTAAAATCTTATGTTTCTAAAGGTGATGGTCTGTGGCCCGGTGAAGGACCTAATGAATATGCGTGTAGTGGTGTAAAAGGTCGTAATACAACAGGACATTATGGCAATTTTAACAAATATTGTATTTTTGATGCGGAGGAAGATGCCAAAAATTGGTGTTCATCCGACCCAACCTGTTTAGGTTATACGGATATAAATAAAACATATCAGGTGGTAAAAAGACACCCGGATGTAAATCCACATGGTGGGAAGTATTATCAAAAAAGCACAACATCAAAGACAACGATGGCGGTTGCTCTTTATTCATTGAAAATAGACGGACCGAATGGGGTAGATCGGTCGGACAAAAATGGACGCGGGTTTGTCGGTCGTATTGCGTATGTCGACCATAACGGCGAGAGGCATGATTACCCTGAATCCGCACTGTCGTATATAAAACCAGGAGATACCGCCGACGCGTCTGGTACCGCTATGAGGTATGTTGATATCGGGCCGTATGATACTCGTTCTGCGGAAAGTTCGTATAGTCTCCGGGAAATAACGCCAGGAAAGTTCTCGGATGCCACGAATTTGATATATAAAGCGTCCCGTGACGGATGGGGTCCGGACGTGTTTCACCAAAAATGCGATAATAAGGGGCCAACTTATACCCGAGCGATTATAAATGACGGCAGGGTTTTGGGTGCGTATTCGGGGGTGAGTTGGGTATCGAATATGGCGGGCTATAGGGGCGATCCGACCGCGTTTTTATATGACGGAGAAAATAAATATACGCCGAATAATGGTGCGTGGGGTGCGGGAACGTATGAAACGTATACGAATATGGGGTCATATCTGCCAACATTTGGCGGAGGCCACGATTTTTATATTAACGGCCAATACTTACAAAATAACGCGTTTACTTTTTTGACAAGCAATAAGGTCGCACCATTTGGGCGGAAAATGTATAGTAATCAGAGTTATCCTCTTTCGGACCTTGAAGTATATACGGTCGATTCGACGTCATTTCCAAAGACGATGGAATATGCTATACGCAGTCGGACGATGCCTGTCGGTGAAGTTATAAATACCTCAATGGAAAAATGCAAAGAAATGTGCGACGGCGATGATAAATGCGGTGGATACGTTTATAGCAAGGGTAGTGGTGCCGAGGGGAAATGCGAATTAAAAGACAAGACGACGATGTTCCCGGTTGGATTGCGTGTAGTAGATCACACAAAACGCCTGATGTTGAAAGTCCCGACAGTGAATGGAACGATCGCGGATCCAGCATGTGCGTCGGCCGGAAAAGGGAAGTATAACATCATTGACAGTGCACAGTATTTGTATTATCCTGATGGCGGTGAGATGAGTTCGGGGACAAAATGTAATATTGGAACAGTTGTGCCGAAACAAGGGAATTTACAAATGCCAGATATAACTCCCGCTGTAACGGCTTTGTCATCACAATCCAATACCACACAAACGAAAATCAAAGAATACGGCGCACAAACAAGCGTGTCTGGAAAGACCGAAACGTTTACTGTGCTACGCGAAGGTCTTGGTATTGAAACGAAAACAGACGCAGAAGGTAGCACATATGGCAATGCGATGGCTGGTGTCAGCAATACATTAAAGAAAATCGGCAACGCTCAATATCAGCGTGAACGTTTAGATGCCATTAAGGATGAAAGCAATAAATTATTGATTTCGAAATCCTATAAATTTATTCTTTGGAGTATTTTAGCAATTCTGGCTATAATGGCGCTACTTAAAATAAAGGAAACGTTCGGCCAAGATGACGTGGATGAAGACGGCGGTGAGGCCGCTGCCGGCGGTGGCGGTATTTTAGGATTTATAACATCATTATTCGGTATCGGTGCTGTCAAATTAGATGATATCGCAGATAAGACTGGCGATGTGAAATCCGCAATTGCGAATGCGGGTGCCACAATACAGCAATCCAGCGAAGATCTGGCGAAGGGAATCACCGAAGGTGCTGACAATTTGATGACTTCCGCCAATGAAGCGGCGAATAATGCGGTGGATAGTGCGAGAAATATGGCGGATCAAGTAAGTTCAACCGCGACGAATGCGGTAAATAGTATAGGAAATGCGGTGGGTGTGGGAGCATCCAATGAAGAAGGAGATGGCGTAAAATCTGGCGGTCGTCGCTCAAAATCGCCTCGCCGTTCCAAGTAAATAAAATATAATTATTATTTATGGATTGTAAATAAATAATAATAATAACAATATACAACAATGGCGTATCAAATGAATAAAGATACTAAAATATTATTGGTTTTATTGGCCGTTGTCCTATTATGTTCGGCCAAATTATTCAAAGATTACCTTTACCGAAATCGGTATATCGAAGGGATGACGTTGGTTTCACAGGAAAGCAGTGTACAACTCCGTCGCCCAGATACGGCAGGTTCGTCCGTCAACGCAGATATTATGTTTACTTTAACGCTCGGGGGCGAATTACCTACTACAGCGGGGACATTATCTGTAGCTTGGACTGGAACGGGAGCAGGCGACGTGACATTTCCTACCACCGCGGGAAATTATACGGCAACCGCATCGGGGTATACAATCGCACCCCCAACGTCTGCGTCGGCATCTCCAGTGACGTTCGGTGCTGTGTCCCCAAAAATACCTAGCGGAACCCAGATCAAGATTACGATAAAAGGTGTAACCATATATAGTAAATCCACCACGGACATTACTAAAATAAATGTTACAGTATCCGCGGGGAGCGATACAACCAGTGGTATTGCGGTAAGTATATTACCATTTGTTAGCACAGGGCAAGCCGCTGGTGCGTCAACATACACTGCTTCGGCCAGTGCGTCGGTTTCGGAAATACAAGAGACGATTAAGAGTATCAATGAACGCATTAACGCGATTGGCACAGACCCGGCGGGGGCGAAAGAAGTGGCGAATCTTCAAAAAGCCAGTTCCGCACTTATCGCATTATTGGCGTCCACTTACGGAACCATCAAAGAAGCCGGACAAGTATTCGAGTCAGGTGCGTTATATGAGGCCCAGAAAACCGCGATCGATTTTATATCCAAAGAGAAGACCCGTGCGGCATCCAATGCCGCGGCACTCTCTGACGACAATATAAACAAACGCCGTATGGCACAGATTAATACATATTATACGCGGAATTATGAAGCCAATACCGAAGTTATGAAAAATGTGATTTATATTTCGGTCGCTTTGATTATATTGGCTGTATTGCGAAAGAAAGAATTGATACCTGGTTCTATTTCCACTTTAGGCGTTATTTTCATACTTACAATGGGTGGTATTGTTATTGGAAAACAAATCTTTGACATCATGCGTCGGAATGATCACGATTTTGATAAATATGATTGGGAGTTTAATGAGAACCAGATGAACCAGCAGAAATTAGTCCAAACGGCTTCGGATCCAACGAGTTTATCCGGTTTATACGGACCCTGCTATGGATCAAGTTGCTGTGATGTCGGGACCACTTGGAATGATGATGTGAGAAAGTGTATTACTTCCGCAAATATTGTATCAGGGACTGCTGCGTGGACGGCGCCCACACCCGGTTCAACTACGGGTTCTCTTACGATTAAACTCAATGTATTAACCGCATTGGTGGGTTCGGACACAATAACCATAACATTACCGTCTGGATTATTTAAGGGGTCTCCCGCACTCGCTACACACAGCCAGCTTACTGGAACTACCTTATCAACCACGTCGAACACATTAACTGTGACGTCTCCTGGTATCGACGCAAAAGCCACCGTAAAGGACATTGTAATAACCGGTCTGTCTGTTAATGATTCTTCATCATCTTTAACGAAACAACTCAAGGTAAAGACATCCAAAGATACAAATGATGTCGCTATAAATATATTTAATATGTAATTGTATCGTATCGTATGATACGACCGTATTTTATAATCTAATAAGTATAGTAGTTATTAGATTATACAAGATTATATAGATTTATATAAGATTTATATAAGATTAAAAGAAGAAGAATAGATGGGGATAGATTTCAGTGACGCAGACGGGATTGACCCCGAACTTCTCGCCCAAGCACAAGATGGCGAGAAGTTAATGAAATCAACAACTGACAAAGGAAATGCTGTTATTTCGCCGGAAACAGTGAATCGAGACGGTGGCGACCAAAAATCATTCGGTGAAGTTTTAGAATCGTCTAAAAAAAATATGAATATAGTAGATAAAGTTATATCACAGGGTGGGTTCGCCGGCGAAGATAAAGATAAATATGATTTATCACAGGCTTACATTGAATGGATAAAATCGCGTAATAGATATATCAAATGCCCCGATGAAATCATAAAAACAAGTGTTCGTTATACATCTTTAGTAAATGGGAAGGCGGATCAAAATGAAATTATAAAAGCACATAGGGCACATCTAAATACAACAGAAATGTGCGATAAATCGTCTAATAATGTTGTTTCGACCGCAAATAAATACTTTGAAGTCGACCGTCGAGTTCGCGAAAATCGCCTGAAAAGTCAAAATACGTATCAGGGGTTTACTACGATGGACCCAATAGTAGAAAAATTTCAAACTCGTGGTAGCGTCGTTGAAGGGTTTAATTATTATAATACTGAAGATTCTTACATCGATAACTCCATGGTGAGTGGCACGCTCAAATATAATCAGCGACTTCCGCGATACGCACAAAGTAATAAAAAGGAATCGGACGATAATAAATCCACATTACCGTGGAACCAATATTATTCTCAATGCTCTGATTCCTTTTGCGAAAACGCACATGGGCTAAAAGACCAGTATATAAAGTCAATTAATACCTTATTTGACCGCGCAGAAGAAAAACTGAAATTGTATCAAAGCGTGATTAACATGGAGAAGACGTCGGCGAATTCGGAGACGAAGGGTTCCACTACATCTAAATTAGATGACATGATTGCCGCGAATAATGGGTCCGCGTTAAATACCGTGCTTGAAAATCAGAAAAAGGACATCGCCATCTACAAACAACAGGCATTATACAACTATGATCAGTATAACAGTCTTTCATTTATCGAAGATATGATTATTTTTGTATATTATGCGATGTTTGTGATATTCGTCGTTTTTTCTTTACGAGAATACTTTTCACCCGCACAAACTTACGACAAGAAGAATATCATTATTCTTATATTATTAGGCATATATCCAAAATATATATTGGTCGTCGTAATATGGTTATTAAATGTATTAACCGAAATAACTCGGATGCTCGGATTAAAAAATGTGAGTTTTTGGTATTAGTCTCCTGCCCCTGCCACACCGACGCTCACGATTATTCATCCGCACTGCTATTATCGCCATCTTCCGCACCGCCATCTTCGTCGTCATCGTATACAATACGGCACTTCTTCCATCCCTTACCCGAGGGTTTGCCATATTTCTTCGTCATATAATCGTAGAGCTCATTCCCCTTCGGGATATTCTTACCGTGTTGAACGACATACCATTTCTTAAACTCTTCATACAATTCGGTCTTCTTGATATGTGTCTCATCGTCTGCGACGGGGCGGATCTTGTCGCGGAAGAACTCCGACAGGTAGTCTTGGGTATTACGATACTTATTGCTACTCGCAGTAACGGCCGCACATGTCCGCACCTTTCCATCTGTTTCAAATGCCTTCTTGACGAGCATCGCCATAAAGACATTTACCCACAACTTGATTTTGACATCCAGGTTTTTGTCGATGAGGAACTGATACGGCTCATCCGGGTCGTCGGATTTCGGTTCCTCGCAGAATTTCGATTTATACGGGCAAAGGCGGATACGACGCCACGTTCCATCATCATTGCTCTTGATGTCAAACAGCACATTCGTACATACGACCAGCTTGAATTGCGGAACGAATGTAATCGTGTTCTTGAAGAGCGCACGACCACTCATCTCGTCACCACCCGTTATTTCCTTCAGGATACCTTCATTGATGCGGTCACCCTTCGTCGGCTCCTGCATAACGGCGTATCTCACACCTTTCAAGACGGCGAGTTCTGGTGAAGCACCGCCAATCATCGCACGTTTCTGTGTGACCGCCGTGATGGGGAGGACCGCCTTGTATTCACCCATAACCGCCGACATCAGTTCGATGAGTTTGGACTTGCCGTTGCTTCCACCACCGATATAAATATTGAATGTTTGTTCGCGGTTTGTTCCTATCAGAACAGACGCCAGATGCTCCCACATATAATTCCGCAGCTCTGCTTCCGGGAAGAGTTGTGCCATAAACTCGTTGATTTCGTCGATTTGTGTCCGGTGTTTTTCATTATCAAGCGGAATATAATCGATTTTCGTGGTTTTCGACAGATTGTCGTCGGGTTGTCCTCGGCGGAACGTTTTATGTGTGAAATCAATGACACCGTTCTTGAAACATAAGAGCTCGGGGCGAGTATCGATCTTCTCAATAAACTCATTATCATAGAATTGCTCACGCACCTCACGCATAATATTGTTCTTGAAACTGGTTGTCTTCAATTTGGTACAGATATCCACGATACGACGCGACCGCTTCCTCGTGGACGTATACTGGTCGGACGTGGGGTCTAATCCTGACGTAACATCCATAATCTCCCGGTGTTTCTTCGTATAAATATCGTGCATATCCTTGGAGATGAGCGCACGAAGCGAGTTGCCCTGGTCACATTCGACCCAGCGGTTCTTGTCGAATTCATACCACTGATTATCTTTCACACTGACACAAACGAACCGGTCCTTGAAAATCGTGTATAGCACCGTCGCCAGATCCACATCCGTTGATGCGTCGTTCGTCGTCTCATTACAGATGGTCTGGTGGATAAAGTTATCGATGGTTTCATTGCGAATACGTGTATAATCCTCGAAGCAGTCATTCTTCGCCCAATACATAATCGACCTGCGGGTCAGACCGTCGGGACTATACGGGAAATTACACCACGTGTCGTAACTTTTCATAATATCGGTGAATTTGAACTTGCTCGACTTCGCACTGAAGAGCATCCAGGATAGGAATAATTTGTCGCTGGTATTATGAAGTGCGAGACCGACACGCAACCATTTGTCATAGGGATCGTAATACTGTTCCGGCAGAGCCATCGTGTAATGGTGTGTTTCCCGGATTTCATATTCGGTGGGTTCGAGCATACTCAACATCGTTTCCACCGCAATATTAAGCTCGGCCAGATTGGTGATTTTATCCATCATAATCATACCGTTCTGACCAACGATACCATTTCCGGCACCACCTGCGGCACCGTTGGCTCCACCTGACAATACAAGACGGAGACGTCTGCCTCCTTCTCCATTCGCTCCGCCTGTTCGCTCCGCCTCTTCGCTCCGCCTCTTCGCTCCGCTCACAATATCTCTAAATCCTGAATACGCCAGTATTCCGACCCTCCATTCGGCAGTGGGCGACGAATGATGAACGGCGTCTTTTTCTGTTCCAGTTCCTTCATCGCAATAAGGTATCCATCGATAACAGTGGAATCGATCTTGATAAATGGTTGTGCTCCTTCATTGATCTGTTTTGTGCGTTGCCCTAAAATCCGCGTCTTTTCATATTTCGTCATAAACGGGTTTGTTTTATGGAGGTCATCCACGATAACACCCGCACTATTTCGAACAACGCGGGAAAGTGTTTGAATCTCATCGTAATTGTGTGTAAATGATTCGGGGTGATATGTCTGGACGAAACTGTCGCGAACACTTGATTTCAGTTTTTGGAAATATTCCGCATTATCTGGCTCATCGCTGTCATCACCTTCATCCTCGTCATCATCGTCGAAGGTCAATCCGTGTGGAATACCGAGTAAAGTCAGGTCATCTTCGATATTCTTCTTTGACGCACCCTTTTTTTTGTTTGCCTTCTTTTGTTTTGCTACTGCTGCGGCCGCACCGCCACCGCCTTCTTCATCTTCTCCTTCCGCGGCTTCTTCACCGCCTTCTAATTCCGCATCACCGCCTTCTTCAGTTTCGGTATCGCTATCACCGTCCTCTTCCGCACCAGCACTTTCACTTCCAGAATCACCCGCACCTGATTCACTCCCTTCGGTCCCGCTTTCGTCGTCAGTGCCACCTACAGACAATTCGATTTCTTCATCCTCTTCGATATCTGAATCTGCTCCTGCTGCTGCTGCCTTTTTGCTCAAAACATCTACTCCCGCTACTCCAGGTGCCGATTTATCTAGACTTGACATCCGATATGCTATATACATAGAATATATTACTTTATTATGTTTCAATTTTACGAAATAAAGTAATGGACTCGAATGGAATGGAATCAGTCGACCCCCTTATTGTTGCTCGGTATTCCACACCTTATCACATTTGGCACATAAGTAAACATACTTCAAGTTTGTGTCGTCATAACGCAAATAAATGACGTTGCTTTTGCCCTTCCCACTACCGCCCTCGGCGGATTTTCGATTGCTAGGACATTCATCATTGGGGCACCGGATTGTATTGATTCGTGGTAACGTCGGGTCCAATTTCGTATATTTGTTGACGACCTGCGAAAACGTCTGTGGGGTGGTTGTATGTTTCACATTCACTTTCGAAACACAAATATTCTCGGACGCAATCGTGTCGTCGACATGTCCGCAGTTCCGACAGTAATACTGTAGCTCGTTTTCAGGGGTTATACTGATATAATACATGTTCGCACATACAGAACAGAAATGCATATTGTTGAATCGCGGTCGTCGTTGTCGCCGTCGTGTGTGGATATAATATATATAGACAAATAATTTCAATTTAAGTGTTATTGAAACCTTTTAAGTTATATTGAAAACTAATATGGTCACATGTCACAAAGGGCTCGCCACCCCCGGTTTTTCATTGACCGCAGTCATAAACACCGTATCAAATCTCTCGAGAAGTGTCTGATAGGATATTGTAGCTGATATCCCCCCATATAATGAAATACGAAACTGTGAATTCGCCGGGATGCTCTTACTCCTTTCCACCAAAATCTCTCGAATCGCCGTTTTATTTTTATGAAAATGCCGGAGCATAAACTCATCAAAACTCGGAATAAACGCCGGCTCTAAAGCAATATGTCGTTGAACATCTAATAATAGACGCATACATGCGAATTCATAGTTATAATACTCTACGATGGTATGATATGATTTGAAATCCTGATGTTGAGGACGAATACCTGGTTCATGTAGCAGCGGCTGTTTATCAAGAAGAGACTGAAATGTAATTAAAATCGTCTGGATGCTCTGACATCCGGTCCATTGCTCGCCACGCCATGTATTCACGATGGAAGCACAAACCTTCTTATTCGCGTAAAAGTTAGGATGAAACCGGATACCCCCAGTATTCGTCAAATAAGATACAATCGGGGGCGAATGCGGATAATTTGTCGGGAATTTAAACATAAAATAATAGTATCCGCCAAAATACATTGTATCCGATGGACCGACAATACACGCGAATCCCGTCAATATATCGGTTTCACTATGGCGATACATAATACCCCATTCTTCTAATGTTTTATCGTTCATAACACCCCTAATATCTTTTAAAAGCCGCATAATGGTTTCTTTGGGGATAACGACGCTAACCGCCGCAGGTGATCCAGTGTCGGTGGTGCCGGTAGTGCCGCCGCCGTCTTGAATAGTGGGTAGTGGTGGATTCATGAAGTATAAGGGTTTACACAATTTACACAATTTCTTTTTATGTTTATTATTTCCCCGAAATCGGGCCTGATTCCGCGCCATTTTCGGAGCGAACCGTGACGATAACCCTAGCAAAATGGTCGCGATAGTCGACAAACCCGGTGACCATAATGCTCACATAAAAAACACCCTTACGATATATGGTCTATTTTACCCTCTGCGACTCTCAAAAAAAAAATCTACGGGTGGAAACACTTTTTTTCCAAAAGTCCTGTGCCCAGAAAAACGAAAATGAAAGTATCCCCCTTTTTTGGGGGTCCGACGCAACGAAAAAGTTGAAGGGTCGTTTTAGGGGGATCAAATTTAGACAATTCGGAGATAAAACCTTTGTATTATATATTATAACGAACGGTGTCTTATCTTTACTGATTACACACGTATTTCAATTCATAATTTAAACAAAATTGAACCTTTTCTAGACAAATCAAGTAATACAACAAGGCTACGAGAGTCCAAATGACAACTTTATTAAACGGCGGTGGCGTCGGTGGTGGCGACGACGCGGCGGCGGCCGCTGCGGCTGCGGCTGCGACAAGCACAGATTCATCAACTGCGGCGTATCAATCATTATGTGCCGGAATGACATATGAACAATTTATGAAACACCACATTTCGAAGCCAGGCGAGGCTTATACGCATACCCGAATCGGGGATAAAGCACTGAATATCCACGGCGGTGTTTATACAATCCCTCCGGCCATATTGCCGATCTTCTGGCGAAAATACTATACTCACGTATTCGAAAATGGAAAGCAGGAATATTTGACCGAAAAGCAAAACCCGGAATGCGGTCCACTTATGGTGGATTTTGATTTCCGATATGATACAAGTATCACCAAGCGACAGCATTCGAAGGAACACATTCTGGATATGATTCAATCCTATATTGAAACACTTGAAACCTTGATTCAATTCCCCACCGACGTGAAAATCCCCGTTTATATCTTCGAAAAGGCGGATGTCAACCAACTGGACGATGTAACAAAGGACGGGATTCATATGATGATTGGCGCAATGATTGACCGGCCCATCCAACGAATGCTTCGGTCGAGAATGTTGAAAGAACTACAGGAAATATGGACAGATTTGCCGATCACGAATTCATGGAATGATGTTCTGGATGAAGGTATATCGCGTGGTCATACCAACTGGCAACTTTACGGGTCAAGAAAGCCCGGACATAAGGCGTATATGCTGAAGTATCACTTCGTGATGATGCGTGATCCAGACGACGAGGATTGTGCGTGGATGTGCCAAGAAGAGAAAACGAGTAAGTTCAATGTGAAAGATGAATTCGCGAAATTGTCGGTCCAATCCACAGTCGTCGGTGGGGGGAGCGGAGCGTCCGCAGTATATCCCAGATTTCCATTGATAGGCGGAAATCCCGCATTGAAGGCGGAATATGACGCACTGGTGAATCAGCAACGGACCCAACGCAGTGGTGGTGGAGGCGGCGCAGGAGGCGCAGGAGGTGCCGGTGGCGGAGCCAATGGAGAAGGAGGCAGACGTCTCCGTCTTGTATTGTCAGGTGGAGCCAACGGTGCCGCAGGTGGTGCCGGAAATGGTATCGTTGGTCAGAACGGTATGATTATG
>Ga0247722_10001059_pt1 | contig 15600 bp, 25 predicted proteins | sample MSEWelMarce3H_FC_FD_189094 | JGI IMG/M metagenome (GOLD analysis project Ga0247722, IMG submission 189094) | Subsurface sediment microbial communities from gas well in West Virginia, United States - MSEEL Well Study Marcellus 3H_FC | ecosystem: Environmental > Terrestrial > Deep subsurface >... | reverse complement strand
GATATGTTGCGTTATGGCCCTGTAGACGAGGGTCAAAAAATATCCAAAGAGATGGCGGAGACGTTGCTGGGTTTTTGTGGCAACTGGTTGGAATCATTGTCTCAGGCAACGCAGTCGCATAAGCCAATTGCCAAGCCTACATTTACAAACCAGCGAAAAATTAAGAATGGAAAGATGCCAACTTACGATTGGACTACGGTGGTGGTAGAACCCTCTAAGCCTAAAAGTGAGCATCAAGGTGGTACACACGCAAGTCCAAGATTACATGACCGCAGAGGCCATTTAAGGCGGTTAAAAACGGGCAAAACTTGTTGGGTTAAAGCGCACAAAGTTGGAGACGCAACCAAAGGCACTGTGTTTCACGACTATGTTATTACCGACATCCGAGCAAGGGGACAAGCATGACGCAGACTGAAGCATTACGCTTTGCGTTGGATAAAAAAGTAACCCTTGGTGAATATTTGCGAGGGCTACGGCTTTGCCAAACCAATATGTCATTGGAAAAAATGGCCAAAAAAATTGGCTGTGCAAAATCTTATTTGTCTGATGTAGAAAACAACAAAATAATGCCTACGTTGGCAAAGTCAGCAATCATGGCAAAAGCCTACAAAACAAGTTTAAACCAAATGGGGCAATACCTATGACGCAGAACGAAGCATTACGCCTTGCATTGGAGGCGTTGGAAGATTTGGGGATGAAACACTACGAAAACACGGGCGAAGTTCTTTACAAAGAAACATTCGCCGCCATTAAAGCCGCACTAGAAGCGAAGGATGAGAAAGCCAATGATGAATTGCGAAGACTGCATGACCTACTAGGTAAAGCAAATGCGCTGGCGCGTATTCGTGCTAATAAAATTGACGAATTAGAACAACGACTAACTAAGACCGAGGCGCAACTTGGGGAAGCAGTATGGAACTATGGCGAACTTAAAAGGGAGCAATTGGCGAACCAACAAAAAACTTCTGGTTCGCCAATAAATACATCAACCGCACTAGAAGCGAAGGATGAGCCTTGGGAGAAGTTCTGCGATTCACATTGCGTTTGGACTGACCACCATCCTGATTGCAAATTGGCACAGCGCACATGGGTAGGGCTGACGGATAAAGAAATCGAAGCAATATGGAAGATTGCCATGTTTGCTGACTATGGTATTGGTGCTGAGTTAAGCAACCAACCTTTTGTTCATTACGCTAGAGCCATTGAAGCCAAATTAAGGAGTAAGAACACATGAACCCCACACCCGCCTGCCCCCAAGGGCTAACCGAATACGCCTGCGAAGTCGAAGGCGTGGATCTGGTTTGTTTCTTGGAGTACACGCCAGACGAAGAAGGCTCACGCGACAGCCGTGGCTTACTTGACGAGCCTGGCACGTATGAAAATATGGAACTGGTTAACGCTTACGTCAAAGGCACTGACGTAGACATTGGCCACTTGCTCTTGCAATACCTTGTAGACCACATCACAACCACAGCACTTGAGGATTTTAAAAATGACGATCTCTGAACTGGCAGCACAGCTGCGCATGGCCAAGCAGGCCGAAACCGATGCCAAGGCCGAGCGCTTGCGCATTGAGGGTCTGATCACAGACCAATTTGCCAAGCCCGAAAGTAACGAAGGCACGCACAACGACGAAGAATTTACGATCACTTGGAAACTTAACCGCACGGTTGATTCTGACCGATTGGCCGCTGACTACGAAGATTTGCCAACCAACGCCAAGAACGCATTTCGTTGGAAGGCCGAAGTTAACCTGGCATTCCTTCGCGCCCTCGCAGACATTGACCCTGCTGCCTATAACAAGGTGGCAGTGTTTATCACAAGCAAACCCGCAAAACCATCTATTGAACTGAAAGACTAACATGGCCTTTGATCTATCATCTATCTCCAAAACCAAACGTGTTCGCGCCCCCAAGATTGTTGTGGTTGGCCAAGGCAAAATTGGCAAGACAACCTTTGCTGCCATGGCGCCCAACGCCATTGGCATTTTGACCGAAGACGGCGCCGATGCCGTAGACGCAAACGCCTTTCCACTGGCCGCCAGCTTGGCCGAGGTCTATGCGGCCATTGACACGCTGATTAACCAAGACCATGACTTTCAGACCTTGTTCATTGATTCGCTTGACTGGCTTGAGCCTATGATCCAAGACCATGTGTGCAAACAGAACAACTGGAAGAACATTGAGCAGCCAGGCTTTGGTAAGGGCTATGTGGCCGCCGCCGAAGAATGGCGCAACCTGTTGTCTGGCTTGGAAGTATTGCGCTCTGCCAAGGGCATGGGCATCATCTTGATTGCGCACGACAAGATCAAGCGCATTGAAGACCCGCTGACCGAGGGCTATGACAGCCACGTCCTGAAACTGCACGACAAGGCTGCCGGCTTAGTCCAAGAGTGGGCAGACGTCATTGGCTACGCAGGCTATCGCATTTTTACCAGCAAGACTGACGCAGGGTTTTCTAAGAAAGAAACCAAGGCCACCACCACTGGTGAGCGCATCTTGCACGTTGAACCCCATCCGGCTCATTGCGGTGGTAACCGCTTTGGCCTTCAGAATATGCCGCTTGACTGGACGGCATTCCAAGCAGCGCTCACCGTGGCGCAGTCTTGATCACCCCAGTTCGTAACTTAACTTTTTAGGAAATTTATCATGGCTCAGTTTAATTTTGACGCATCTACCGTCGCCCCCCAAGCATCTACAGGCCCACTGCCTGCCGGCACTTATCTGGCACACATCACCGAGTCCGATGTGCAGCCATTAAAGTCTGGCAACGGCGAAGGCTTGAAGCTGACCTTTGAAATCATCGATGGCCAGTTTAAAGGCCGCCGTGTGTGGGAAAACCTCAACATTCGCCACAGCAACGAAGACACCCAGCGCATTGCACAGAGCCAGTTGTCTGCGCTTTGCCACGCCGTGAATGTGATCAAGTTGCTTGACACTGCCGCTCTGCACTTTAAGCCAGTGCGCATCAACGTGACCGTGCGCGAGGCACAGGGCATCTACAAGGCCAGCAACAACATCAAGGGCTATGAGGCCGCCGGTGGTGGTGTTAGCGCACCAGCTGCACCAGCGTACACACCACCGCCTGCTGCTGAAACCCCTGCATGGCCAACAGCCGAGCAAGAGGCCGCCAAGTCCAAAGCACCAGCCTGGGCACGCAAGTAATGGCCTTGCTTCCACAATCAGTTACTGATCCTGTGGCCGATGCCATCTTTGCCCATTACAAGGCAAAGTATGGCGCGGAAGCCCAGCGCCCTTACCTTGGCGCATCTGCCATTGGTAAGCCCTGCCGGCGCCAGCACTGGTATTCATTCCGATGGGCTAAGCCTGCGCAGTTCTCTGGCCGCCTGTACCGAGTGTTTCAGTCTGGCCACTTACAAGAGCCAAGGGTTTATGCAGACTTAGCAAGCATTGGCTGCACGGTCTACCAGATTAACCCAACCACCGGCAAGCAGTGGTCATTTAGCGAAAGCACAACTGGCCACCACTTTCAGGGCAATGCTGACGGCATCATTACGGGCTTGCCGCAGGCGCCAAAGTCTCCGCATTTATTGGAGATAAAGACAGCATCTGACAAGATGTATAAGGAAATGCAAAAATTTGGCGTAAAGAAGTCCAAGCCCGAACATTACGCGCAGATGCAAATATACATGAAGTGGTCAATTGATCAGTTTGGTGAGGACGGTTGCCGAAGGGCGCTCTATCTGGTGGTCAACAAAGACAATGACGACATTTACACTGAGCGTTTGGAGTTTGACGCTGACGAAGCACAGGCATTGGTTGACAAGGCCATGGCGGTGATCACCAGTGTTGAGCCGCCAGTTGGTGTGTCTACAGACCCAACATGGTTTGAGTGCAAGTTTTGTGATTACCAGGCTGTTTGCCATGGCACGGATGTACCGGCGCCCACATGCCGGTCATGCGTCCATGCCACGCCCGAGATGGACGGCCAAGGCCGGTGGTCATGCGCGTCGCTTGGCACTGACTTGACCACAGACCAACAACGCAAGGGTTGTGGCAAGCACCAGTACATCCCCATATTGTTGGCCAAGACGGCCAGTCCCGTTGATTTGACCCAAGACAATGGACTGGTTTACAAAACGCCAGACGGCAAGCAGTTTGTCAACGGTGACCCTGCCGTCAACCCTGACTACATTAGCAGCCAAGAGATCCATGCCTGCGCAGACAAGACCGCTTTGGTGGACGAGCAGGCACTTGAACTACGCAAACAACACAACGCGAGGTTCGTATGAACACCCCACCAATTGACCAGATCACCTTGCGTGATTACTTTGCCGCGGCTGCCTTGACTGGCTTGTTGGCCAATGGCGACAGAAAAAGCGCTATAGAGAACGCTTACGACATTGCCGACAGGATGCTTTTGGAGCGCCAACGTGATCTTGCGTGAATACCAATCACGCGCAGTGTCTGACTTGTTTGCTTGGTGGACAAAGCACACTGATGAGGCTGACATTCCTCTTTTGGTGTTGCCTACCGCCGCCGGCAAGTCGGTGATCTGCGCTGAGATTGTGCGCCAAATGTGGGATCAGTGGCCAGAGTTTCACCCGCGCACTGTGGTGCTGGTTCCATCTAAGGAACTGGCCGAGCAGAATGCGGCAAAACTCAGAGCTTTACTGCCGCACACCATCAGCGTGGGCTATGTGAGCGCGAGCCTGGGCACAAAGAGATACACCGCCGATGTGATTGTGGCCACCATTGGCAGCATCCACAAGGCCGCGCACTTGCTCGGCAACATCAAGGCTGTGGTGATTGATGAGGCTCACTTAGTGAGCCAGAGGGCAAACGATGCAGGCATGTACCGCACTTTTCTGTCTAAACTTGGAGAGTTATGCAAATTTCGCATAGTTGGCATGACGGCCACGCCATTTAGGGGCAATCAGGTCTGGCTGACTGACGGTGACGATCCACTGTTTACCGGCATTGCAAGCCGTGTGTCCATGCGTGAGTTGCTTGATGCTAAGTTCATTGCCCCACTGGTTCCACCAACCGAGCGCATTGAGACACGCATTGATGCCAGCCACGTTGGCATTTCCAACGGCGACTACAAGGTTGGCGAACTATCCCGTGAGGTTGAGAAATACCTTGCCAAAGTGGCCGCAGAAGCTACTAGGATTGCCTCAGAGCGCAAGAAATGGATCGCCTTTACACCGAGTGTCGATAACGCTGAAAGCCTGTCTGAGAAGCTAAACGCGCTTGGCATTGTGAGCGCCGTTGTGTGTGGTGAGACACCAAAGCAAGAGCGCGAAGACCTGATTCGCCAGTTCAAGAATCACCAGATTCATTGCTTGGTTACCGTGCTGGCGCTCTCAGTTGGCTTTGATGTGCCAGACGTGGACTGCATTATTTGGTGCAGGCCCACCAAGTCGCCGGTGCTTTATGTGCAGGGCATGGGCCGAGGCACGCGCATTGCAGACGGCAAAGATGACTGCTTGGTGCTTGACTTTACCGACACCGTTGAGCGCTTGGGGCCGGTGGATGCGATCCAAGGCAGGGCTAAGAAAAGGTCAGGCCCACAAGAGGCGCCCTACAGCATCTGCCCAGACTGCGGTGAACGCAACGCACCAGCTGCGTTAGTGTGTGTTCACTGTGGCGCCACGATCAGAGAAGAAGAAGCCAAGCCGATGGATGCCAAGGTTTCTTATGCTGCACTGCTATCAAGCCAAACGGCCATGGCCGAACTGGTTTGGCATGACATCAGCCGCACTGACTATGCCTTGCACCGCAAAGAAGGCAAGCCAGACTCACTGAGGGTTGACTATTACAGCGGCCTGCTTCGCGTGGCCAGTGAATGGATCTGTTTTAGCCACATAGGTTATGCCAGGCAAAAGGCAGAAAACTGGTGGATGCGCAGGGAAAGAAAATTTATGCCATCAGGCACGCAAGAGGCACTTGAGTGGCTTGAGTTTTACGACATTGAAGAACCAGTCAGAATTGCAACCCGCAAAAATGGAAAATACACAGAGGTCAAAGACTATGAATTTAATCGAACTGAACGCAATCAAGAGGCATCTGGACAGCCAAGTCAAACAAGTAAATTTGATCCAAGTAAATTGCCGACAGTGCAACAACTTCGAGACAGGCATGTGTAAGCAGTTTGGAGCAAAGCCACCGCTAGAGTGGATCACCGGCACGGTTGAGTGCGAACACTGGGAATGGGATCAAATCCCTTTTTAGGAGACAGCATGATTCAGACAGACGAAGATGACGAGTTTGATCGCATTGAGCATGAGAACGCCATGAAAGGTCAACCCTATTATTGGAAACCCATGGAGGTAGTAATTTACACCAAGCGCTTGTGCCCCAACTGCACAGAGGTCAAGCAGCTTTTGAGGGCTAAAAACATTAACTATGTTGAGATGGACATGGAGTCTAGCCCTGACTTACCCCACATTTTTATAAACGGCAAGCGCGTTGATGGTTTGGCCGCATTACAAGAAGCAATTAAAGGAGCAACACAACCATGATAGAAAAACCACCACATTCAAAGATTAGCTATCCGTCTACACCATTGAAAGACTTTAAATGGGAGTCTGGCTCAGATGTGCAGGCGCTTTGGCGCAAACACGGTTGGACACCGCCGTCTGAACACATGCCGCCTCCACCGCCTGAGCGCGTCATGGACATGCCACTTAGGAGAGTCAGGTAAATGCCTCGCCCCAAACCACCTGAACCATTATTGGGAAGACAAGTCCGAATGTCAGATAGGCACTGGATGATCTTGCAAGAACTTGGCGGCGCCGAATGGCTGCGCAAGCAGTTGGACAAGAACGCCAAAATGCCGGTTAAATATTACCGACGCGAACTGGACGCACCATCTAAAAAGGAAACCAATGATTAAACAAAGCGGATGGAGAAAACGACAAATTCAAATGCCCAAGTTTGATATTTGGGAGCGTGAGACGTTGGTTGACTTTGCCGGCGAATGCTACGTCAAACTGTGCGAACAGGATGACATTATTCAGCAGTTGCAATGCGACCTGAAGACCGCCATTGAAGCGTACAGGGCGCTGGTTAAAGAATAAGGGCGCATTCGGCTTGCCTGCGCTTGAGAAGGCCAGGCAAAACCTTGCCGCCGCCCTTAGTCCAGAGCATCAGTTGCTCGGCAGCGCCTTCCCAATCACCCGCGTTTATCTTGCGCTTGAGTGTTGAGGTTTGCAAGCGCCCAGTACCTAAGTTGTAGCAGAAATCTACAATGGCGTTGCACTTACGAACGTCCGTAATCAAGCCGGGACAGTTACGCAGAACACCAGGCAGGTACGTATGCTCCAGTTCAACCATCAAAAGCGCCCGCGCCGTGGGTTCATCCATTGGCGCGTCTTCTAGCGTTACCTTGCGCTTGTCTGCGTAGTAGGTAGAGCCATAGCCAATCGTAGCCACGCCAGCCGGACAAAGGTAGGGCTTGGCGCGGTAGCCTTCAAACTGACGGCATAGGGCTGCGGCTAACTCTAGGTTCATATGCCGCGTTGCTTGAGAGTTCTGTCAAGGAACCAATAATTTATTGTTCCGGACAGCAGGGCTGAGAAGTCAGGCGTCATCATGGTTTTGAACACTTCAGTAGCTGGTGCGCCAGCAAGCCAAGCATTCCATGCAAACCATACGTGGATGAACGACCACACAAACAAGACCCAATATGTGACCACAGGACGCACAGAAGCTGATAGGCTAGCCACCCATCCACCAGCGGCTTTAACCATCTCTGCTTGCTGTGTAATGGCGTTGTTGAAGGCATCCATGACACCCACATCAATTGCGGCTTCTCGTTGAGCACCGATCTCAGCCAGTTTTTGCTGACCACGTAATTGCTCCAATTCGCATTGGCGGGAAAACATCAATAGTTCATGAGCGCGTTCGTTCTTTTTGTCAAAGAATTTCAGTACTTCAGGAGCCATGCGGAACAAGCCGCCAAACACTGAACCTAAAATACCACCACTTAGAATATCCAACATAATCAATCCTCCGACATATCAGTTGCCGCCAAGTTTATACGGGTCTTCAGAGCCGCAATATCTTCTGGCTTGGTTTTAAATCCAATCGCTACATACCCTGCAAATTTACCCATATCAGGGGGGATGGAGCCTCTACACATGAACTTTACGCCTTGCTTTGCACCCCATTCACCCACCTTGCTTGACGGGTTAAAGTCTTCGCAGAGAACTTCGTTGTTGAGCATAGCCACCATAGCGGCGTTGCGGTCTGCGCTTGCATTGAATAGCGACGTTACCGTGCCTTCCATTGACTTCTCTCGTGAACCATCAGCGTTCAAGGCCAGCACGGTGGTGCGGCTGTTTGTCGTCAAATTAGCTTTGTGAACCAACACAACCAAGCCGTCTAAGTCCTTCATCAAGCTACGGGCAGGTGAAAGTAGTGCTTCCTGCTTTGCCAACTGAGGCATTTTGTCCTGAGTTGTGATAGCGTGGAGGATGACCTGCCGGGAGTCCCAAGCAAAGTACCCCGCAAAGAACAGGAACGACAGCAAAATAACCGTGAACAGCTTGAAAGGATTGTCCACCCACTCAATCAAACCAATTACTTTACCGAGGGCGCTATCGTCTTTCTTGGCTTCAGCTTTGACGGGGGTTGGCGCAGCAACAGACACATTGATTGTCTGCTCTGCCTTTGGCTTGGGTGTACGCCGCTTAACAGGCGCTACCTTTGCTGGAGCTTTAGCTGGAGTTTTCTTTGCTGTAACCATGTTATGCCAGTATGTCTATCTTGCGGTTGGTGAATATCTCAAGGTTAAGTTGGTTGCGCTGCGCCTTCTTCACATACAACTCAAACTCAAGATTGTCAATCTTTTCATCCATCTTTCTCATCTTGACCGCCTGCTTGTAGTCCTCAGTCAGCTTCTCAGCCCTGCGCTCAAGCGCGTCTGTCTTGTTTGGGTAGCCCTCCGGCTGAACCATTGGATACCATTTGTACAAAGGCGGAATCATTTCTTTTCTCGCTCAAGTGCATCTTTGTATCCATGTACAACTTTGGCTCTAAGCCATGTGGAATCGGCTGAACCAGCCCACTCGGACAGGTTGTTCCAGATCACCACGTATTCTGTTGACTTGCAGTGCTGGGCGTTCTGATCTAGCCACGCCATCATCTCCCTGTGCCGCTGTGTAGGGTCGTGGACTGTGTACGCTATTCCATAGAACTCGCGCACATGACAGCCATTCTTGGCCACGGCTCCCACCAGCCCCAACAGCAGTAAGAGTATGAGCCAGCGCATTCATTTGTCTACTTTGTTATCCAGTTTGTCAAAGATTTTGCCAAGCATTTCTTTAACGTCACGCATATCAGCGCGGTAGTCATCACGGGTAACGTAATTAAGTGGCATAGCCCGAACGTCTGTGTCCAAGCGCTCCAGTGATCGGTAGATGTTATTTAGCACCCAACCGCCTAAGAACCCCGCCAGACTTACCGCAATGTTAAATAAAACTTGGGTATCCATCATGGGTTGGCCATGCCTTTTAAATCAATCTTGACTGGCTTATTGGTCAATGCGTTTTGATTTGGCTGTTTTGGCGCCAATTGATTTGGCTGTTTAAGGGCTTCTTGCACTTTGCCGGTTACTTCGCGTGTGCGAGCAAGTTCAGCAGCTGATTTAGCCCCAGGGAATCTTACTGCCTGCAAAGCCTCAAGGCCACGCAAGACTGCGCCAGAGGTGTTGCTGTAATTTACAGCGCCAGGCTGTTTGACAAGCACATCTTTAATGGCATCACGCAAGTCCATAATCTCATTGCGGCCTGCTTTGCCAAACATGTAGACCAATTTATCTTCGGCATCAAGCTGATTGATAAGAGTGTTAAGGTTTCTAAAAGATGGTTGATCACTCTTGGTAAGCATGTCTTTCATGTGCTGAATGGTCTGACCTTGCAATTCTTTGTAGGCTTGTTGGCCTTCTGGGCCTGCTTTTTTCAACAACTTTGTGACTGTGCGCATTTCTTCCAATGAGCCATCAAGCACAACATACTTAAACACATCATCAAGCGCCACTTGGCGGTCAGCGTAACCGGCCTTTGTGCCAAGCAACTTGTCAACTCGATAAACATCATCAAACTCTTTAGCCAACTGCGCTCTGGATTGACGCGCCGCCTGATACAACTCACCGCCAGCACCTTCACCCAACTGGGTGATAATTTTTTTCATTGGCTTGGCGTTTGCCGAATCTTTGACCGTGCCAATTTGTTGATAAATGTCTTCAAGCGCACGAACTGAAATTGCTCCAGTGCCTTGTGGATCATTCATTTTTAACGATTCGGCCACAGAATCCAAAATTGGATCTAGTGTTTTTCGCTGTGTTGGTGTTTTGGTGTTAATGTAGTCAAGCAGGCTTTGATATGGCACTTGTTCTAATGTCTCGCCAGCTTCATCTGCCGTCTTGTATAACGCCTTATATGCGTTATATTTTTTGGTGTATTCGTCATTAAGCGTTTTGTCAACAATTTTGCCAACGGCACGCATCTGAGTTGGATCAGCCACTTCAGCACCAATTTCATTGGTCATGCGTTCAAAGTTTTGAACAATGGCTTTTTGTTGATTTGCCTTAAAGCCACCCATCTGTTCAGCCAGTTTGGTTTTGGCTTCTTCAGAAATGCCAGTCACCACACCGCGCCCAACTTCTGCCTCAAATTGCTGTTGTGCTAAGTTCTTAGTGCGCTCACCAGCTGTCGCAGGAATGTTAAGACGGTTAAGACGTTCTTGGCGCATCAAGTCTTCAGCTGTACTAGCCGCGCCCATGCCAACCATGCTAGGCTGTTGTTCGCGTGTCATCACATTGGCCAAAGCATTTTGCACTGGCGCTGTTACTTGTCTTGCAATAGGACGAGCCAATGCACCGGCTTGCATCATGGTGGCAGGCGCCAAAGCGTTAAGGGTTGTACCAGCTGCGCCAAGTGTTGGCGGTAAAGCGCCTGTAATTGGCTGCAAGAACTCACCAACAGCGCCCAAGGCTTCTCTGGCCGTCTGTGTGCGTGGTTGATACTGAACAGCCTTCATAGCCTGTTCGCCAGCGCGAATGCCTTCTTGTGTGCCGTATTTGCCACTAGCTAAAGTGCCTGCAATGCCAACAAGCGGTGCAATTGCAGCTCCACCCAAAGTAGCACCAAGTGCTAAAGGCGTTTCAATCACGCCCATGATGCGGTCACGCATAGACACTTCTGGCGGCTTAACACCAGTTACAACATTCTCAGCGCCTGGTATTGCAGTAGCCGCACTTAGCCCAATGGTTTTGTAAAACTCTATTTTTGGAATCTTTGAATAAAATTTTTCATGCAATGAGTCGGCCAGAGCAACGTCTGGCACAGAGTCATATTGTGGATACTGTGCGCGAAACTCTGCAAGTGTGGCCATTATCTGACTCCAGGTATTGTCAGCCCCAATGGATTGGTTGGCGTTGCATTAGATATAGGGCCACCGCCTGCGGGTGCGCTTCCACCGCCATAACCTTCAATGTATTTTCTGCCTTCTTTATTAGTAGACATTTTCATGCCTTCAACAGCACGATCTCTAGCAGCTTCTTTTTGTGCAATTACTTTTTGGGAATCACCAATTAAAGGGAAAAATTCTTTAATTGTGTTAGACACCTCAGATGCGCCAAAGGCTGCACCAGAGGTTTTGCGCAAATAAGCAGTGGCAAACGCTAATTGTGCTTGCGCTAATTTCTGTTGATCTGCATTTGGCCCAATTAAACCAGTTGGGTCTGCATTAAATGTTGATTGAATAACATTGCCAATGTTCTCGCCAACGCCAAATGGAACCATTTGCGCCAAGCCACTCAAAAGACCTGGCACAACTGCGTTCTTAACAGTGCCTGACTTTTCTAATTGTTTGATGGTATTTTGTGCCTGTGACATTGCGCCACCAAACATGGCAGCATTGCTTTGGGCTTCGGTCATTGCAGTGCCTTTGCCCATCAATGGCACACTAGGAGCTGCTACTGGCGCTTGTTGATCCAAGACGCTTGTCATGCCAGGGATAGTTTGAACAACAGGCGCAGGGGCGCGAGCGCCTGGCATACCAGCGCCCGCAGCTGGCGTAGTTGGTGGTGCAGCACCGCCAATTGAAACAGGAAAGGCTTGCAAAGTGCGCTTGTTAACACCAACAATTGAGCCATCTTCAGCTTCTTTAAGTTCAAAGCCAGGGTTGGCTTTTTCCCATGCAAATTTGTTTTGGTCAAACGCCAAACGGGATGCAGAAAGGTTTGCTTGTCTTTCTGCGGTAATGTCGGCAAATGTTTTGCCTTTAGTGAATTCACTACCAGGCACAACGGTAGCCACGCCACCTAATCCTGGGCGAGTCATTAAACGACCGCCGCCGCCCGTATCTTGGGCAAAGGTGGATGGCTTGTTTAACTCCATAAACTTTTCAGTGCCAAGTTTTGATTGATTGATTAAATCAGCAAATGCTTGTGGGCCTGCCTGAATAGCTTGTTGAATGCGAGCCATTGATTGTTCTGGTGTTACACCGCGTGCGGCTAAAGTAGGGCCAAGAACAGGGTCAGCATGGTTTGCTTGATGCCAAGCCAAATATTGTTCTGGCGCTTTAGGGTCAAGTGGGTTAATTGTGTCAAGAAACGAACGTGATTGTTTTAATTTAGCGTCAATTAAATTAGATTTTTCAGCTTCTAATTTAGTTGGCTGCGCTGTTACTTCACCTTTTAACTTTAATGCTTCAAGTTTTTGTTTTTCTAATTCACCAAATGTTTTTTCAAGCCCAGGCAATTTAGACCCAAAACCACCCGTAGATAAAGTTTGGCGTAAAGTATTTAAGTCAACTTCGCCTGTTTGTGGGTTATATGCTTTGGCATACGCTTGATTTAAAGCATTAACAGATTCTTGTTCTCGCTGTGCGGTAGCCAACTGGTACTGCGCCAACGCATTTTGATTTTGATAATTTTGAATTTGTGAAACTTGGCCGTATTGCGCCAAAGGATTGGCAATTTCAATACCTCTAACGCCAAGAGCAATGTTTGGATCAATAGCCATTTTTTACCTCGAATCTATTAAGGGCCGTAACCCGCGCTAGTACCATATCCAACATTAGGAATTTGAGCAGTTTGAGGAGTACGCAAAGCATTAAGCAAAGCGTTACCTTGGCTGTAATTTAAATATGTACCCAAACCACCTGTTAAAGCATTGGCCATACCCACTTGTCCTGCCGCTTGAGCCGCGCCAGCACCAGTCATTAGATTGCCTGCACTGGTTGCATAATTTTGACCAGCTTGACCCACTAAATTAGTAGAAGTTTGCCCAATGCCAGCCATGGCCGCTTGACGGTTATACAACTGGTTTTCACGCGCCACATCTGTGCCGTAGCTAGTCAATGCACGGTTGTAAGCGCTCTGATATTCTTGAGAGCCTAAGTCTTGGCCAAAGCGCTGTGCGGCTTTTAAAGCACCGCCAGAGATTAAACCACCACGGGCAGCCGCCTGACGATCAAGCGCTTTCTGACCTTCCGACAAACGGAAAGCGTAGCCTGGGTCTTGGTACATGGCTTGATTAGTAAACGAAAACGCGCCAGGCACATTGCCCGCCGTGCGTTGCATTTCGGCTAATGCGTTATAACCAGCCGTGCGATACGGCGCTTGGTCTTCACGCGTTTGTCGAAATTGTTCTGCTTGAAGTTCAGCAGCGCGGTTAGCCGCTTCTGCCTGTGTAGATGCGGCGCCTTTAGCGGCGCTGCCACCGATAAGTGAACTGCCAATTACGGCTCCAGCTACCCAAAATGTCATGGCAGCACCTCTAATGGTTGGTGTTTAATTTGATTACCGAAACTATACATGTTATTAGGTTCTGCTTCAACCAATTCGGTCTCAGCTTCCTCAACATTTTTTGCCTCGATAGCGTGAAAAGTCATACACAGTGCATTAGTAATTGCATACACTGCACGTTTAGTGCCTGGTTTACTTGAAAACAAATGAGGCCCAGTAACCTCTTGCACTCCATCGTCTGTGGTAATCGCTACCGTACCAGACACAATTAGATAAAAGTGTTCTTTTTTGTGGACTGCGCCTACAACCAAAACGCCAGCATGACGAAACACTTCACGGCAATACATACCGCCATGAAAATAGTGCTTTGTCTCAGGTTCGTATTGAGGTAATTTAGACACTTCGGCCTGCAAGGCTTGCACCTTATCTAGCATTGAAGTGGGTCTGTCAATTTCAAACCCTTTACCGTAGACAATTCTCATCAAGTCACCTCACGTCCAGAAACGCGAATGTTGATTGCGCTGGCTGTGCCTGCAATTGTACTGATAAAGTCGCCAACGGCAAGCACTTGGCCGACCAGTTCAGGAAACGTGTAGACCTCAGACGCCTGCAAGGTCTTGGTCTTGGTAATCAAGTTGGTATTGCCAGCAGAGCCTGCCAAAGTAACCAAGTTCACGCTGATCGTGGCAGCAGACGCGCTGATATTAGTAGCCGTAAACTTGTCAATGATGGCAGTAACGCCAGTCGCTGTGTACTGGGTAACTTGGGTTGCTTCGGCAAATTTAGCCGGTACGAGGACTTTGACGGTGACTGTCATGATGTTCCTTATGTTGGCGCGGTGAACGCCGTAATCAAACCGTTTGAGAACGTCAAAGAACCATCAGTTCCCAAAGCGGTAATTTTTGCCAATGTTACAGAACCAGTTGAACCTGTTGTGGAAAAACTAGCATCAATTGTAATTGAGCCTGCGCCGTTATTGATAGTAATATTTGTTCCCGCTGTTAACGTAGCTTTGCTAAGTGTATTACTCGTAGTATTGCCAATTAACAGTTGACCATTAGTAAATGTTGTTTGGCCTGTACCACCAGACGCAACAGGTAGTGTTCCCGTGATCAAAGCAGTTGTAGATGTGGCATACATCGCGCCGCCAGACGTAAATGATGACAAGGCTGTACCGCCCGACGCCGTAGGCAATGGCGGCACTAAACCAGATATTTTGCCGCCAGTAATATTGACGTTCTCAGCATTTTGCGACGCAATGGTTCCAATCTCTAGCCTTGGCGCAGTTTCTACTTCTTGTTTTAAAGCCGCTAAGTCAGCGCTTAAATCAATTGGCAATGGCTGTGTTTCTACAGTTTGAGCCAATGTTTGAAGCGCTGCGTCATAAGACGCAATTAAAGACTCAGGACTTGGGCCAACATCGTCAACAACATTTGTTGCAATGTTATTAAGCGACAAAAAGAACAAGTACCAAGCACGGTCAATTAAACCCGTGCGAGGGTCAATCAACGGCACTCTGGGAGGCGTGATCGGCGTTGGATTAGCGTTAGGGCTAGGCATTCGTTGGACTCAGAATAAGTTCTGCGCCCATGATTGCAATCTTCACAGGGTCAGTGCCAGACACTTCATAAACACGGTCACGCAACTTAGTTGTCATGCCCAGACGCCGCCAGATTACACGCTTGTAATATTGACCAATCTTGCCCATGGATGCCCAATGCTCGTTTGACCATGTGTGACCACCATCGTCTGACCAGCGCAGCATGACTTGAGGATCGGCGCCTTGAGTAGCAATTGCTTGGTCGTCAGAAATTAAATAATCACCATTTTCAGTAATTAAATAATCGCTGTTCTCTGTCTGTAAATAGATTGTTTCGTTAA
>Ga0247722_10001058_pt1 | contig 15618 bp, 16 predicted proteins | sample MSEWelMarce3H_FC_FD_189094 | JGI IMG/M metagenome (GOLD analysis project Ga0247722, IMG submission 189094) | Subsurface sediment microbial communities from gas well in West Virginia, United States - MSEEL Well Study Marcellus 3H_FC | ecosystem: Environmental > Terrestrial > Deep subsurface >... | reverse complement strand
ATTCTGCATGCAGAGCTCGTGCACCATCCTCAATCCCTTGTTGTAACGGACCTGCTGCATCTGTTGCATTTAAGACGCGTTGCGCCGCTTGTTCACTCATGCGGGCAACGTAATCCAGTCGGTCACGTGCATCGGGAATGTCGTGAGCCGCTTTTTCAAGCAATTTATCCAAACCTAAGCCACGCAAGCTATCGTGCAAAGCCCGAGTCATGTGACCTACGCGCACCAAAAACTCTTCGTGCTTTCCCAAATCAACCGGAGCAACTACTGCTCCGGCCGCTTCAGGCGAAGGTGTTTGGTCACTCACGTTACGCCCCGACTTTTTCGAGCTTCTCAAATATCTTGGTCAGTTTTTCATCCAATGTAGCCGCTGTGAATGGTTTGACAACATAACCATTAGCGCCAGCCTGCGCAGCAGCGATAATGTTTTCCTTTTTCGCTTCGGCTGTGACCATCAACACTGGCAGCTTAGCTAGCTGTGGATCTGCTCGAATATTTTGCAACATGGTCAAACCATCCATGTTAGGCATATTCCAGTCCGACACGACGAAGTCGAAAGGTTCTGCACGTAATTTGGCGAGTGCCATAATTCCGTCTTCAGCCTCGTCAACGTTGGCGTATCCCAGTTCTTTTAGGAGATTTCGGACAATGCGGCGCATTGTTGAAAAATCGTCAACGACTAAAAATCTCATCTTTGGATCAGCCATGAATTGCTCCGTTGATTCTCAAGTTCTGGTTATTGATATGGGCTTCGCTGCGTTCCAAGCATAGCACTTCCACTGCTATCGTGGGTTAAATGTGAATATTAAGATGTCGCGAACTCACTTAAATAATCCACTCAGCTTACACGCCCGTCTGTCCAACGATACATTGCCATACTTCCCGACTTTACAACAAAATTTCTATTGGCACATCAAACACGTAATGCACGACCGCCTTGAGTTGCCAAATAATTCAACACCATTCCAGGCAAAGATGGCAATGGGCCAACCTCGTTTGTTCCGCCTATCGCAATAGCTTCACGCGGCATACCAAAAACAACGCAAGTCGCTTCATCTTGAGCAAAATTATATGCGCCAGCATTCTTCATTTCTAGCATGCCAGCTGCGCCGTCTTTGCCCATACCTGTCAAGATCACCCCTACCGCATTTTTACCTGCTGCTGCGGCGGCAGAGCGAAAAAGAACATCCACAGACGGCCGATGTCGATTAACCGGCTCCCCTTGATCCAATTGTGTCACATAGTTCGCGCCGCTACGAGCCAATAAGAGATGAGAATGACCAGGCGCGATATAAGCGTGCCCCGGCAAAACACGTTCACCTCCAGCAGCTTCATTTACTGAGATTTTGCATAAGCTATCGAGACGGCGCGCAAATGATCGCGTAAAGCCCTCTGGCATGTGTTGCGCAATCAAAATACCTGGACAATCTGAAGGCATTTGCAAGAGAAATTCACGTATTGCTTCTGTTCCACCTGTAGAAGCGCCAATGATAATCAACTTCTCACTACTCGTAAGAGGGTTGCGAATCTGCGGTAACTGCGCACTTGCGGATTTTGCTGCTCCCGCAGGCAGAACAACCTTAGGTTTGATTCGCGCTTTTGACGCGGCACGAATTTTTTCAGCTATCAACTCCGAATACTCGCGCATCCCACTTTGTATCGACAATTTAGGCTTCGTCACAAAATCAACTGCACCCAACTCAAGTGCGCGCATCGTAATTTCAGAACCCCGCTCCGTCAGCGATGAGATCATCAGCACTGGCATCGGTCGTAGACGCATCAACTTCTCAAGGAAATCGAGGCCATCCATCTTTGGCATTTCAACGTCTAATGTTAGAACGTCGGGATTAGTTTGTTTAATTAACTCGCGCGCAACCAAGGGGTCGGGCGCGACACCTACCACCTCCATGTCAGATTGACTGCTGATGATCTCTGTCATCACACTACGAATGAGCGCCGAGTCGTCAACAATCAAAACCTTGATTTTCATAAAATTCGCTTCCTTGAATTGGTGGTAGTGGGGTGTTATCGCATAAAAAGTGAGATTTAGCCTGCCATCTCATCTAAAACTAATCAACCACACCATTTCTTCACAGCTAATTGCACAAGACTTCAAAAAAGCTCGACATCACCGGCAACAGTATTGGTTTTGAGCTTGCTTGCATAATCCTGTTCGCGCTTGGCCAAGGTATCGTTATGAACTTGCATCAATTTCTTCACCAATACTTTACCGGTACGTGGAAAAAAATACACCTTACGCGGATAGACATCATTTAAGTCCTCGGCGGTGATGCGCATTTTCTCCGCTTTCAGGTATTTCAAAACAAATTCAGCATTGCGCTCACCAACATTTATCGCCGTAAAACCGCGCAGCACAGCGCCACCGCCAAATACCTTGGCCTCCATATTTTCACGCCGTGCGCCAGACTTAAGCAATTGGTTGATGAGCACTTCCATCGCATAGGTACCGTAACGCATCGACGCAGAGACCGGGTTATCTGAGTCCCCACCACCATCGGGAAGCATAAAATGATTCATGCCCCCCAATCCAGATACACGATCGCGAATGCAAGCAGCCACACAAGACCCTAGCACCGTCACGATTAGCATATCCTTATTGGTGAAATAGTATTCGCCAGGCAAAATTTTGGCGGCATCGCAATCGAACGTTCTATCGTAATAAACGTTCGCAGCTAACTGTTCTTCAAGGAATTGGCTCATTTTTTGTTCTCATGAACGAAACGACGATACTTTTTCCGAAGTTGCTCGATTGGCAGCTAACTCGTATACAGTTTTGCCACGCAATTTCAAGGCATCAGAGACATATAAAAAATTTTCAGAGTGCCCAGCAAATAACAAACCATCCGGTTTCATCAGCGGCACAAAACGTGCCAAAATCTTACTTTGCGTTGGTTTATCGAAATAAATCATAACATTTCGACAAAAAATGACATCGAATTGCCCAGCTACTCCCCAATTATCGCCAAGCAAATTTAGCTGCTTAAACGTGATCAAATTGCGCAGTTCATTTCTAACTCTTACCAGACCTGCTTGATCGCCCTTGCCTCGCAAAAAAAACTTTTTCGCACGCTCTGGCGAAAGTTTTTCAATCCGTTCGAACGGGTATACGCCATTCGCTGCGGTGGCTAAAACGTTGGTATCTATGTCCGTAGCAATTATTTGTGCTGGCGGGGTCAAGGTACCAAACGCCTCACACAAGGTTATCGCAATCGAATACGGTTCCTCACCTGTCGAGCTAGCAGAACACCACACATTGACTGTTTCTCGTCGATTTTTCACATGCTCTAGCAAAATCGGGAAATGATGCGCTTCCCGAAAAAAAGACGTCAAATTTGTTGTCAATGCGTTAGTAAAAGCTTCCCATTCGTCGTTTGTACGTCCGCTTTCTAAATCATCCAAATACCTTGAAAAGGACGAAATTCCATTCGCACGTAAACGCCTAGCAAGTCGGCTATAGACCATTTCTTGCTTACTTTCAGCCAATGCAATGCCCGCTTTTTTATAGATCATCGCACGAACACGCTCAAAGTCATGGCTCGTAAACTCAAACTCTTTCGCGTTATCTGGCCTGTTTTGTGCCACTATTTTCACCCTATGATCTTTTATGCGAATTGACGAAAAATTTACTTAAAACTCCTCCCACTCCTCATTATTGGGAACGGAATTTTTCTTAGACTGAGTAGCTGGCTTGGGGATACTTCTTGGTGGGGCTTTTAATGCAGGGCGTTTGAGCTCAGTCGCCGCAGGACGCGGTGTTGGACTTGGCGTAAAGGCGCTGTGTAACACATCTTTATCTAGCTTGAAGATACTGACTGCATGAGACAACCGCTCAGCCTGCTCTTGCATGCTTTCAGCAGCCGCCGCAGCTTGCTCAACTAAGGCTGCGTTTTGTTGCGTCATTTCATCCATTTGGCTAATGGCTTGATTAACCTCTTCAATGCCGTTGCTCTGTTCTTGTGTTGCGGCAGTAATTTCGCTCATGATATCAGCGACCTGCTTCACAGAGGTGACGATCAAGCTCATTGTATGACCAGCCTCATCGACCAGTTTACTCCCTCTATCGACCTTTTCCACAGAATCGCCGATCAATGCCTTAATTTCTTTCGCAGCACCAGCACTACGTTGCGCCAAACTACGCACTTCGGCTGCCACCACAGCAAATCCCCGCCCCTGCTCACCCGCACGGGCTGCCTCCACAGCAGCATTTAGCGCCAAAATATTAGTTTGAAACGCGATACCATCAATCACACCAATAATGTCCACAATTTTGCGTGAACTTTCCTTGATCGACCCCATCGTCTCAACAACTTCACCAACAACCGTACCGCCTTTTTCAGCAACAGACGAGGCAGAAAAGGCTAGCTGATTTGCCTGCCGTGCGTTGTCCGCATTTTGCTTCACTGTCGAAGTAAGCTCTTCCATCGAACTCGCGGTTTCTTCTAATGAACTCGCTTGGGATTCCGTGCGGGCTGATAGATCGGCGTTCCCAGATGCTATTTCATGTGAAGCTACGTTAATCGTTTCTGTACTGCTACGAACATCTGCAACCGTTCGAACAAGGCTATCGGTCATGTCTTTCAGGGCACCCAACAACTCACTGGTCTCATCGCGACCAACCACGCTCACCTGCGAACGCAACTCACCTGCTGCGACTGTTTTTGCAATTTCGACGGCCCCCTTCAAAGGAAGGGCAATACTTCTGGTAATGAAAATTGCAAAAGCAATGCCGATTATCAATGCAACGACCCCCACGCAGCCAAGCAAAATGTTTAGTTGTTTGTCAGCCACATCAGACTTGCGCAAAACTTCTCTTGAAGCCTCTTCTTGCAAACGCACCAATTCATTTATTGAAATAAATAACTGAATGCTAAGCGGATCAACTTTTCCCGTAATTACTTTAACAGCAACGTCATTAAAGGCCAACGCCATACCTGTCGCTTCTTTGATGTATCCATCAACTTTCTTATAACTCACATCAAGTTCGCCAACAATTTTTTTCTCATTTTCATTAAGACCAGCATCTAGAAAACTTTTACGGGCATCTTCATATTTCTTACTCTGTAGCTTAATCTTGGCCTCTTCTTTTTGCATCGCGGGCACTTCAGATAGCAAGCCGATATTACGCATCGCCAAACCAATTTCAAGCAATGAACTCTTCATTACCGCAGCTTGACTAGCCTTTGCATCAGCAATTTGAAGACCATCTCTTAACTTTGCCTTGTTAAGATACGTCAAAGACATTGTTAAAAAAACCATTGCTGCCAAAATGAGTAAGATCACTCCGAAACCAACTCCTAACCTGGTGCCAATACGCAAATTACGTAGAAATTTCATGATATTTTCCCAATTTAGTCTAAAGCTATACGCACTCTCGTGCTAAACCATCAAGTCAAAGTGTGCAAGAGGCAAACAACTAGAATACCCGCTTACATTCCCGCGCAATTTAGTCTATTAGTAGATGTTTGACAAAAAAACCATCTTATTGCAATAGCCACAAAAACATGCGCATACTCAATGCTGCACTTCGATTTGTTATTATCCACTAGAACTTGCCTTATCCTATGATTGCATGCGTATACCAGTACGAAAGCGTGAAAACGACATATTTATACAACTTCTGTGGTGTATAAAACTAAGCCGCCAACTTTTCAATCAAACCCATTTCCGAACTTGACATTAACTTATCAATGTCAACTAAGATCAACATGCGTTCGTCAATAGTGCCTAAGCCTATCAAATAGTCAGTATTGAATGCCGTCCCCATTTCTGGAGCTGGCCTAACCTGCTCAGGAGAAAGAGTTGTAACATCAGACACACTATCAACCACCATACCAATTATCCTTCCACCAATATTTAGAATAATGACAACGGTAAACTGGTCGTATACTGGACTACCTAAGTTAAATTTGATACGCATATCCACGACAGGGATGATAATGCCGCGCAAATTAATGACGCCTTTAATGAATTCCGGTGCATTGGCAATTCTTGTTACCGCTTCATAGCCACGAATTTCTTGAACTTTTAGAATGTCAATCCCGTATTCTTCTTGACCCAACTTAAACGCTAAGAATTCGTGTCCAGCAATATCACTTGCCCCGAGAACATTATTTGAGGATTGAGGTTGAGCTAATTGAGTCATATTATTTTCCTACCACTAGATCAAGAAAAAATAGATTCATCTGCAAGTTGACGACTTGAACGTAGCAATGCGGCAACATCCAAAATAAGGGAAACCCCGCCATCTCCCAAAATAGTCGCCCCAGAAATTCCTGTTACCTTCCGATAATTTGATTCCAAATTTTTGACAACCACCTGCTGTTGGCCCACTAAGTCATCCACAAAAAGACCAGCTTTTTTACCATCTGACTCAAGAATCACCACTATGCCCTGTGATGGATCGGTAAAACGAGGTTCGATATCAAACATCTGATAGAGCGGAATTAAAGGCAAATATTCGCCACGAACTTTAATTACCCGGCCCTTGCCGCTAATTTCTTTAATATCGGAAATTACAGGTTGCATGGATTCGACGACAAAACCGAGCGGCAGAATGTAAATTTCTTCACCAACCTTGATCGACATTCCATCCAAAATTGCCAAAGTTAATGGTAAAGAGATGGAAATGGTTGTGCCGAACCCTTTTGCCGAACGCACCTCTACGGAACCACCCATCGCAGCGATGTTGCGTTTCACGACGTCCATACCAACGCCACGTCCAGATACATCGGTGATTGTTTCAGCAGTAGAAAATCCTGGTGCGAAAATCAATTGCCAAACATCAGAATCGGCCATGCCATCAAAAATGGGCAAGCCTTGCTGTTTAGCTTTAGCTAGAATCCTCTCACGATTCAAACCGCCGCCATCATCACTTACTTCGATAACAATATTTCCACCTTGATGCCCAGCAGAAAGAAATAGCCGCCCCGCTTCGCTTTTCCCGGCAGCAACCCGTGCAGCTGGCATTTCTATACCGTGATCGATACTATTGCGGACTAGGTGAGTAAGTGGGTCAACGATACGCTCGATGAGTCCTTTGTCTAACTCAGTTGCAGCGCCGTGGGTGATGAAATCAACCTTTTTACCTAATTTTGCTGCTAAATCACGCACCATCCGTGGAAATCTAGAGAAAACAAAATCCATCGGCATCATGCGAATCGACATTACAGCTTCTTGTAAATCTCGGGTGTTTCGGGTGAGCTGACTTACGCTATTGAGCAAGCGTTCGTGCACCATCGGGTCAAGCGAATCAGTTCGCTGCTCAATCATCGCCTGCGTAATGACTAATTCACCAATCAAATTAATTAATTGATCAACCTTTTCAATACTTACACGAATCGAAGAGGACTCACTGCCAGAAGGCACACGTTCATTTTCACGTTTTGCCACAGGTTTCTTATCTGCCTGCGTACTGTCAACTTCTTCAGCAGTCACTTCGCTCGCACGGACTACGGGTGCTGGGGCGGCAACAACCTCTGAAATCGCACTTTGATTTTTGCCAACGTTTGCCCGGATTTCTTCGATTGGTTGAAAAAATCCGTAACCTCTCTCGTCATCACTCAGTTCTGGGGGGGCTGCTACTTCAATAGGGTCGAAGAATCCATAGCCCTGTGCATCTTCCATCTTCGCTTTTGCCGCCTTATCAGCGGCAATTTGCTCCGGCGTCAAAACGTTAGCTTCGGAAATTTTTAAATCATTTGGATCTAAAATGAATGAGCAAATCGCAACGATGTCATCAATGCTTTCACTGGTCGTTAGCGTTAAAGCAAATCGTTTTGCATCGATTGGTGTAGTACTTATTTTTCCAAGTAAACCAAGCTCCGCAGCCAGTGCATTAATATCACGCTGTGAAACTTCTGGAAGTTCGATTCGATAGCGATGGGCACCTTCTGGCACGGACGCCGATGCTGTTTCACCGTTCGCGGTTGCAAATGTCAGTGCTGCTGGGGGTGTATGGCTTTGCGCCACAGGTTCTTGTGACAAAGATTGCAATACCATCCTGGCATTCGCAACAGCATCTTGATCAACGGGGGTCCCCAACTTATGTCCGTCAAGTTGCATCTTCAAAATGTCTTTCGCGACCAAAAATGCATCCACGTGCTCTGATGTGAGAGCCATTTCGCCTTTTCTGATGCGGTCAAGCAATGACTCCAAAATATGGGTCACTTCTGTCATGTCGCTGAGGCCGAAGGTCGCTGCACCACCTTTGATTGAATGGGCGGTGCGGAAGATTGCGTTTAAATCTTCCGGGTCAGGGGTCGCAATGTCAACTGCAAGTAACAGTCGTTCCATTTCGGCCAATAATTCTTCGGCTTCATCGAAAAACACCTGAAAAAACTGGCTTATATCGATGGTCATTATTTGACTCCGTCAATGTCGGGTTGCATGATTCAAATGTGCCGTTCAACCCGTCACCCGATCACCTTTTTTACCACTTCGATCAGGCGCTGTGGATCAAAGGGCTTTACAAGCCAGCCATTAGCACCAGCGGCTCGCCCCTTTGCCTTCATTTCATCACTAGATTCTGTGGTCAGCATTAATATTGGCACTTTTTGATAGCTGGCAATACCACGCAATAGCTTGATTAACGCAAGACCATCCATACGCGGCATATTTTGGTCAGTTAGCACCAAGTCAACCGTTTGGTTTTTCGCTTTCTCTAAGCCATCTTGTCCATCCACAGCTTCGACAACCTGATAGCCAGCCGCTTTCAAGCTGAATGCCACCATTTGCCGCAATGAGCTCGAATCATCCACTGCAAGAATTGTCTTTGCCATTTCTACTCCCACTGATCAAAAATTCAGGACTGGCACACATACCGTTTGCCAATGCTCGTTTCAGAATAGCTCTATATCGCCACATTCGAGGTGTTTTTGGTCAACCGCTTTACGTAAAACACTACGTAATTCTAAGCTCTGTATCGCCAACGCCATATTTACGCTACTCAACAAAGTAACGACATCCTCATTTTCAGCGTCAGGTTGGATTTCGGCACCGTTTGAACCGAGCGTGCCAAGAAACTCACCTAACCCAGTTACTCGTTTAAGCGTTCGATCCAGTAATTGATTCGTCATGTCTTGGAACTGCATGCATGTTACCGCTGCATTGACATACATTCCAATTTCATTTGGCATCGCCACCAAACGTTCAACCTGTTCGGCACTCGGTTTGCCACCAGAAAGCAACAGATCGATTGTTTCCTGTTGCGCACTTACAACTCCATGGATAGCCATGAAATTCGCGCCGAGCTTTTCGATCGCCTCTTCTAACAAAAGGGAGGTTTGTCGCAAATCTGTTTCAACCTCGGTTAGGTGCCGTGCGCCATGATCAGAAACACTTGTCAATAAGCGTTTCACATGCGAACTCAATGTCTTTTTCCTACTCATGAGTGGCATCCTCTCTTAAACCAAATTACCAAAAACAGGCTCACGGCCCAACTCTAGTTCGCCTTATTTCTTAGCGGGAACGATAGCCTCACCCTTTGGACCGACCTCATTACTCACCTCCATTGTTGTGCCATCTTTGGTGATGTACTCTTCGGTGCGTTTGTTCATCACAACAATGCTAATTCGCCGATTCACAGGACTGAGGGGATCGGCTTTATCGATATGAGCAGCATCTGCTAAGCCTACCACTCGCAAGACCTTGTTCTCATTCATTCCGCCAACAATTAATTCACGTCGGGAAGCATTTGCCCTATCGGCAGACAACTCCCAGTTGCTATACCCCCGATCACCCGTGCTGTATGGAGTAGAGTCTGTGTGACCAGACAGCCCGATCTTATTTGGAACCTCGTTTAGTGCAAAACCAATCACATGCAAAATATCTTTGGTGTATGGTTGCAATTCAGTTTTTGCAAGCGCAAACATAGGGCGATTTTGCTCATCGACTATTTGGATGCGCAGCCCCTCTGAAGTGATGTCTAGTAAAAGTTGATTTTTAAATTTAGCTAAATCAGCATCAGACAGAATGACCGTTTCAATGCGCTCCTTTAGCTTTCTAAGCCGATCAGATTCAACTCTCTCCAACTCGGCTTTGGCAGCCTTCAAATCGTTCGTTTTCTTTTGCGCTGGATCGCTACCTTTTTTGACTTGGCCATCTTTTTTTGTTAGGTCAGCTCCACCACCAACAAGAATGCTAGAGCTATCGCCACTACCTGATCCACCAAATAGTCCGACTCGCAATGGCGTCTGAAAGTACTCGGAAATCCCGTTCAAATCGCCTTTGGTTGTCGAGCCCAATAACCACATCAACAGAAAAAAAGCCATCATCGCGGTCACAAAATCAGCATAAGCAATTTTCCATGCCCCACCGTGATGACCGCCCCCTGACTTCTTGATTCGCTTGACAATTATCGGGCGTAATCCCTCATCTGCCATATGATCACCCTAAACGTAACCCCAAATGCAATTACTTAGATTTGCCTTTTTTGATGTGTTCTTCCAGCTCAGAAAATGATGGACGCTCAGTTGAGTACAATACTTTACGCCCAAACTCTACTGCCAATGCTGGAGCATAACCATTCAAACTAGCTAACAAAGTGACTTTCACACACTGGTACATTTTTGCGGACTCTTCCAGTTTTTGCGTTAACAAGCTCGCTAACGGGCCAACGAATCCATAGGCTAGCAAAATCCCCAAGAAAGTACCTACAAGTGCATTAGCGATCAATATCCCCAATTCTGCAGGCGGAATACCTACTGAAGCCATTGTATGCACCACACCCATCACAGCTGCAACAATACCAAACGCTGGTAAGCCATCGCCTAGGGCCGCAACGCAATGTGCCGGAACTGCGCCTTCGTGATGATGAGTTTCTATCTCATTATCCATTAGGTTTTCAATTTGAAAAGCGTCCATATTGCCGGAAACCATCAATCTTAGATAATCAGTCATAAATTCAACAATATGGTGATCTTCTAGCACCCCTGGATACTTGCTAAAGACGGGGCTATCTTCAGGTTTTTCAATATCCCCCTCAATGGACATTAAGCCTTCTTTGCGCACCTTGCTAAGTACATCAAAGAGCAGTGACATGAGTTCAAGGTAAAGCGCTTTGTTATAGCGCGAGCCCTTCAAAACTGTTGGCAATGCCTGCAAAGTGGCTTTGATTGATTTCCCATTATTGCCAACTAAGAACGCACCTGCGGCTCCTCCGCCAATCATAAGCAATTCGACTGGCTGAAAGAGCGAGGATAAATGCCCACCCGCAAGCGCAAACCCACCAAAAACAGAGGCAGTAACGATTATGTATCCGATGATGACTAACAAGCGCGATACTCCTGTAGCTAGGATAGGCCAGACCGTAAAGCCAGCATGATTCAACAGTACTGCACAGAAACAACTATATATTGAAGTCCATGCCAGTGTCCCTATTTTGCCGGGTGGAACGAGAATTTAGGCAAAATTTCGATATGAACTACAATAACTTGAGATTGCGCACCGAGCAAGCAAATATCGAAGTTAGCGCGTTAAAATCGCCATCCATACAGCATGACCTGACGTGATTTGATCATTTTCTGAAAATCGGGGGGAGTGTCGACGATTTCAAACTCGTAAGAAAGAAGGATGCTCCCAGGCTTCATCTCCTGAACCGCCTTTTCCCAAAGGGGTTTCATGGCAGGGGGTGCTAGATAAGCAAACACGATGTCAAAGTCCCCAAAATGCAGATCTTCATAATCCGCAAGTAGAAACCGTACAGGAGCCCCCACAAGTTTGGCCCTAAGCCAGCTTACTAACCATGGCAATGGTGCTAGTTCGACACCAACAAATTGGCATTCCGGTCGTTTTTTTCCTAGGTCCAATAACAAACCACCCAAACCGCTCCCAATATCAACAACTCGTACCGAAGTTATCGGCATTAGCGCGGCAACTTCAGACCAAACTTCTTTTCCGGAGGGGAAATATGGGACTTGGGTGCGAAAGGTACTCCAATAAAGGAGAAGAGAGAACGCAAAACAGACGAGAAAGAAAATAGGTGGCAGTTGTAGCGTACTCGCCAACACTAATAATAACGGGAAGGATAATTGAATGATTACCCACCAAGGGTCTAAGCGACGAAAATATGAAATCAAAGCGGCGATCGCACCTTGCACCCCAGCAAAGATAAGCAAGTCTATTTTTATGTTTTGAAAACCTGCCAACAATTTGCTGGCAAATAGCACGAGTAGCAAGCTCAGAACCTGAATGCAAAGCGCCGTGACAGCAGGAGCACGCCATGCATTTCGTGATTGACGACTAGCCAACGAATCCTCATGCACGCGAAGCTTCCCCTAATAAACGCAGGAAATCACGCTGCTTTTTCGGCAATAGCTTCAATTTCCCGTGCTTTCTTTGTTTTACCTGCACGCGATGGCATGTGACACAGTCCACAAACATATCCATTGTTCAAATCTAGTGAATTGACCACAAAATGTCCAGAGCACTCTTTGCAACATGCCATTGACAACATATTACTTCCAAAAAATCGAACCAAAGTCCATGCTCTAGTCAGCGACAATACTGGCTCCTCACCTACCTCGCAGGGAACTTGTTCTAAGTATAACTTGTAAGCCTTCATCACAGCTTCGATACCTGAGATTTGAGCGTGCTCAACAAGATATTTATGGATATTGATGAACAACGAAGAATGAATGTTAGGCTGCCAAGTCAAAAACCAATCTGTAGAGAATGGCAACATTCCTTTAGGTGGCGAAACACCTTTCAATTCTTTATAGAGCTTTAACAAACGCTCTCTAGACAAAGAAATTTCGCTCTCAAGCAATTGGAGGCGAGCACCAAGATTGATCAATTCAATTGCCAACTGAATTTCTTGAGCCTCAGTCACTACGCTTTTCTGTGCCATTTTGCTTCCCCTGATGAACGATGATGAATAGATGACTACAAATTTGCATAAAAAACTATGCAATTTCTTCGACGGCCTGCCCTGCCATCAAGATCGCAGCGTGGGACTGAGCCAACACGCGATCCTTGTTGTAATTCGTCAACATCACCAAAATTGCACTGTCATCAAAGCGGAAGCGAGCCAACATCATATTAGATGCCGCCAATTTCAGAATCTGAGCGTTACTCATACCCTCAATCAAATCAGCAATTTCTTTGCTTAAACCCAAACGAAATATTGCAGTTGCTTTGTCAGAGCGGATCATTTGTTGAGCAAGCATTAAGTAGCTCAAATTTGCATCCCGAATCTCCGCCATCATGTCGTTCGCAGTCATGTCATTCTCCTCGATCATTTAGTTACTAGAACTGTGTGCATTGCCGATGAGATACATTCTGCTTGGGGATGCAGATCATGAAAATAGGAAAAACGCCGTATTTTTTGTAGGTGTAAAACAATAGACGCCGTCGGCGTTTGTCTTACAAACGCTAGGCGGAATTGAAATCTTCCTCTGAAAAGAGGGAGATGTATGAAGAAACAGCACGAGAAGCTACTTACCAAAAACTGTTTTGCACTGACATTTTTTAGTGTTTTGAGCACCTTGTATCGGCAATGCACTCAGAAAACTAAAGCGACTAGGCTAAGGAAAAATTCTTAACTGCAATTTTTTGATGCCTTTTCACAACATCAGCACTGATTTGAACCTCGACTAAATCACTTATCGGCATGATCGGGTCGAACTTTAGGGTTTTTTTTCAAAAAACTTAAAATTTTTTCGAGGCTCAAACACCTTAACGACATGAACTTCGAAAACTTTAGGCCCCGATGCAAAAAAAATTAAAAATTTTGCGTCTTCATCAAAATCTCAAGTAGCTAGCGACACAAGCTACACCTCCCCTTATCTTGATTACTTAACGACCTCGGTTTTCAGAACTTTAGGGAATTTCGAAAAAATTTCGAAAAAATTTCGAAAAAATTTTGAAGTTATCTGTATTACTTCATTTTTGACAATATTTTTAAAGGAATAGTTTTATTTTTGAAATTTCCTAAGCAAGCAAGAGCTTCACCAGCTAGCATTTTTGTTAAGTAAAAGAGTTATTTATAGCTCATCACTAAAAAATTCTTCATGTACGGCTATCGGGAACCATGATTTTCTGAAAGAGCACGATCAACACGCGGGTTAGCAATTCTTCCGTGACCTACAATACTCCTCGTCATATGCACGTCATCGTGCTTCATACAGCCCGGTGTCGGACACTCTTTTCTTAGCTGAACTGAGTTAACGTCGCACCGCAATCCAAAAGGAGATATTCCAATGCCTGTATTAGATGAAATTCTCGCGGAGTCAACGTCGACCAATCCAAATTGGTTAGAGAGTATTCCGCATGGCAATGCCAATCATGTGCCTTGCGCGGGAAATGATTTTGTAGCCAACGCAACTCAACGTCAGTTGATTCAACAAATGGGGGAAGCATACGGCTGTCATACCTGTAACCGACGCATTGCTGACACTCCGCAAAACTTCATTGTCGACCACATTCCACCACGCGGCTTCTTCGAAAATCCAACGCAATCAAGCATCTCCTACCGTTTTTATCCACACTGTGATAAGTGCGCTGCGGTTCAAGCAGCGTTAGTCAGTAGTGCCAGCACCGCCCTCATCCAAAAAATGAACCAGTGGGCTGGTAATCCGTTGACTCGTGGTGCAATGCGCACATGGCTAGCGGAAAACGGCTGCTCGGCACGATTGTTTGCCATACCTGCCAAAGTCCACAGGCATCACACATCTACCATGCCGACCACAATCCGCCGGTCGAGTTTGCGATGACCAACTGGTTTCCAACCTTGATCAACACCTTGGCGACAACTGTGCCTGCTGCTGCGCAAATACAGGCGGCGCTTGGCAATAGGTTCTTCCGTCCGCAATGCCCCTATTGTTCACATCGCCAAGGTGGCAGATGTCAGGGCTTGGTCGTGCAAGCAGTTGAGTTAATTCAGGGTCTACAAACCACAACACGCTCTGGTAGGCAAGTGACTCAGCAACGGTACAAAGTGTTGTGAGTCAGGCAGTTTCCAACTGAAGGCTCTAGCCATCTAACTGCATTAGAGTAATTCCAATACATAACCAATTGGGCAGCCAGTGTCGCTGGCCATTTGAGATAACGACTCCGCAATCAACACTGCACATGCGCCACCATCTTTTTATACGCTTTTGCCTTTCAATTCCAAACGCCTGAGTCCCCAAAATACTATTTACAAATGAAACGAGCTTGGGTGGGTTGATCGAGCACCTATTTACCGCAAAGGAAATCAAGGTATCAGACGAAACACAGCAAGACCGCCACCATTAATTACAATTTTACACTGAACTGCGAACTCTCCCCCTCAATGCTTATCTCAATGACGAACAAAACCTCTGTACTCCGCGCCCATAATAAACTTTCATTAATAAAAATTTTTTAGACATTTTATAGCAATTTTATTACTGTATTTTTTATTTCACTCATGAGAATTCATAAAAATTGACAAAAACTATTGTCTTAGTGCAAAAAAGTAAACTTAAAATAAGTAAATGGTGAACTTGTTGCGGCAAAAAAACAAACCACTCGTAAAAAATTGCATCTAGTTTCATGTGGAAAAGTTTTGACATACAATTTCCTCGGCAAAAAAATTTGCCAAGTTCGCAACTTATTGAGCTGCCAAAAAGCAGCGTCAAT
>Ga0247722_10001057_pt1 | contig 15624 bp, 13 predicted proteins | sample MSEWelMarce3H_FC_FD_189094 | JGI IMG/M metagenome (GOLD analysis project Ga0247722, IMG submission 189094) | Subsurface sediment microbial communities from gas well in West Virginia, United States - MSEEL Well Study Marcellus 3H_FC | ecosystem: Environmental > Terrestrial > Deep subsurface >... | reverse complement strand
TATAAATGGTTCAAAATATTATACAAAAACTATGTGTTTGATCTTTTTGGATTTCTACTGGGTTTTCAGAGGGTTCATCATTTGATTCTTTTTGAGTTGTATTTGTAATATCATTATTTACTTTTTCAACAACATAATAATCTATAATATAATCTTCTTTCATTACGACAATATACCGTGGTTCAAGTGTTGCTAACCACAAAGCAACATCTATATTTTTATATCTACAAGCAGTGATAAACGCGTCAGCTGATATAACAATATCTGGCTTGATTTCTAATAACCATTTTGCTGTATCTAAATGTCCATGAGCACAAACACAACGAAACGCATAATCATTATCAATAGAAATATCAATATCAGGTTTAATTTCTAATAACCATTTCGCAACATGTATTTGACCTTCTCCACAAGCCCGTCGAAATGGCCCTTCGTCATTAATAGAAATATTAATATCTGGTTTTATTTCTAATAACCATTTTGCCACCTCTAAATGTCCATTATGACAAGCACAACAAAACGCATGTTCATCATCGAAAGAAATATTAATCGCTGGATTATTATTATAAAATTCTTGAATTTCCTTTAAATTTCCATTTCGTATTAAATCTATAAACTGATCTTCCATTTATTATTAAATAAATTAATTCTAAATCATTTTAAAATTAATTATAAAGATGTAACATTTTCATCAATTAAACTGTAACACTATTTCAACCTTTTCTTTCTTGATACTTTTTGTAGCAGAAATAGATAGCTCCTCGCGCTTTTTTCGCGTCTTACTATTATCTGTCAGTAACAATAGTTCTTTGCGTTTCGAAGTACTATTACGATTATTCATATCCTTCTCAATGGTCTCATAATTTTTTTCAATATAGTCAATGACTTTATTTTCAAGAGCCCATTTGAAGAAATTCAGTTGTCCAATAGTAGTTTCAATACATTTATCATCCCTGTAGGGAATACTAATTCGATCCCATCTACAAAAAGGATCAAAACGTTTTTTACTGTAAGCTTTTAGTTTTAACTTGTAATCATCATAGACCTTAAATCGTCTTGCGACATTGTCATTAGTTGTTCAATTACATATAATGTATAATACTTTTTTGCATAGTTTGTAGCAAACCAATCGACAATTCGTAACGATATCTTCGACTCGCCTGTTATAATTCGCAACATCTTGTCTAAATTATTGTTATTGTCGCCATTATTTTCGGTCTTATAGAAGACCATTAAATTTTTCATTAGTAAATCATTTTGAGTAGTATAAGTGGAAGAGGAACTGTTCATTATTTAAGTTTTGTAATTTTTATTTAAGTAGTTATTTATTATATATAATTTTGTTAGTTGCGTGTTTAGCAAATTTATAAATAATTATAAATTAAAATATTTAAATATAATATATTATGGACAATTTTATGAATTCGTATTTTGGACCTCTTGGTAAAGAGTATTGTGTTTATTTTTACGCATTGTCGATCATTTTTGGATTAACATTTGTATTAAGCGCATTTTCGATTGCGTCCTTTACTATTATGCATTACAAGAAAGTTGATGCGATGTTTATAGCAAATTCTATCCTTGTTTTATTTAATTCCTTTTTGGCTTATTTGGCAAATCGTTTGTTACATACGATGTGTGTGAAAACAATATAAACTTAATAAGACAACCAAAATTCTACTCATATAATTTAATCTATTTTTATTAAATTTTACTTTATATATATTTTTACCCCTTATAAAGTAAACTAACTAACAAATTATGTGGATTCATTCGAATTTTCGTCCCCATTCTTTACTCTTCCTTGAGTAGTATTTACCGGTTTTAAAAACATATCCCTTACTACAATATCATTTACATAACTGGATTGCTGTAAAAACGGATTTGCTCCTCGCTGTAACACAAGTTCCCGATCCGCCATTTTATTATCTAAATCTTCTCTTCTGTTACCAGAAAAATCGGATATAAATCCATTGTTAGTTATCTCTTCAGAAAGAGATTGATCTATTGCGCTTTGTTGTGTATCGTATTCAGATATTTTCTTACTTGTTGGTAAATTTTCAGGTCGTGCACTTTTATAATAAGGTTCTCCTAGACTCCATTTCCAATAATACATATTCATATTTACTATTACTAATATTGTTATTTCACGTAATATACGAAATCTATGATGTATTTAAACTAACAATAACTAACAAAATAAATAGTTAAATCCCTTCTCGCGATATTTTTAAATTTTGGGAGAACATAAAAGAATCCTTGTTAGTTCTTCTCCTTTTTAAGTTGCATTCTAAACAGGCGATTACTAAATTATTTTTATTATGACCTATATCATTATTGATTCGATCTAAAGACCATTGTTTCATTTCTCTTACAAATTCGTATAATAAAAATACATCACAAGCACAGTAATGACATTTTAAATCACAATCGTATAATAATTGAATAACATATGGAAAATCTACAAATTCATTTTCATCTAATATATTTTTCAAAATATCTTGGTGTTTGTAGCTGGATATTTTGGTTTTAACATGACTAACAATTAAGTTATTGTATTTATTTCCCTTTTTTGATTTGTTAGTTTGTTCTATTTTTAAATCAGAATAAATTGCTCTTAATATTTCTAACTGGGTTTCAAATGATAAATGGATATCTTCGAGATCCCAAGTATCTGTTTCAACACGTTTCTTTTTTTCCTTTTTGACAGGATCTATTTTTTTCATTTGATATTTTGTAGTCGTTCCACTAAATATAATTTTTTTCCTTTCATTTGTTTCGTCAATAGTTTCATTCGCAATTTTATCAATCATTTCATTCGTAGCTTCATTAATCGATTCGTTCATTGTCTCATTAATAGATTGATTCGTTTTAGATATTTGTTTATATGTATTTTCTTGCCTTTTATTATTTTCCTTTAAATCAGGAACATAAATTACTTTTATTGTTTGCGTTGCGTTCATAATATTTTATATAATATTATAAAATCAATATAAATATTCATTATTAATATAATGTTTAAAAAACTGAGTTAAACTCTATTTATTATAATAATATATAATGGACAAAACAACCAAGGAACAAACAGAATGCAACGAACTGAAAACAATTAAATACAAAACACTACTAATGAATGGTGTTATGTGGCCAGAAGCCAAATCATCAAGTAATCTCGAGAATTTGGATAAATATCTTGAAAATGAAAAAAATAACAATGCTAATGAACCCTGGAGCAAACTTGATAAAACTGCGAAAATAAAAAAGCTCGCTATTTTTGCTGAAAATTATAAATCTGAAAATAATTTGTCGGATGAAGAATACCATAAGCTAATCACATTTTTAAAAGATTGTTTAGATCGTAAAAAATTACAACGCGTAAAAGATGTAGCATATGACAAATCAAATGGAGAAGTAAAATCTGTTCCCGCATTGTTTTATAATAAACAAACAAATCACTTTACATTAAAAAATACCGACAAACGTGTTTCAACAACCAGAAGTTTAGCACCCAAAAAAGTAAGAGGAACTGCTAAAAATGTGCTTACTACAATGAATGATAGCGATTCTGAAAAAGAATAAATAAATAGGGTTTTTGGTTTGTTTTTATATACATTAAAATAAAATATATAAAAACAAAATAAGAATAAATAATAATGGATAAATTAAATGAACTAACAAATATTATTGATCAAATTGTTCCAGAAGAAACAAATTGTTTCAATGAAGAAGAAACAATGGAATTATATGAAACGTGTTATCATCTCATGGAAGAATTTATTAAAAACAATCCAACAGTTATTTCTGAACCCGATTTCGAAGAAATTTTTGAAGAAAATATTCGCGAATTAATAGACGCACATTTTGATTGTGATGTATTTTACACTGAGGAAGCCGAGGAAGAAATGGATGAAATCATTTCCCAAGCCAAAACAGATTTTTTTAAGGATTTTATGCCCATACGATCATATCCTTCTTCAATCATATTAGAAGAACCTGATCATGAATATGTTGAAGAACAAATTAAAAATTTGAAGAGCAAACCACAACCAATACAACGAACAAAAGAGTGGTATGAATTTCGACACAATCTTATCACAGCAAGTAATGCATATAAAGCATTTGAAAGTCAAAGCACAAAGAATCAGTTGATATATGAAAAATGTCAGCCAAACAATAGTCAAATATCAGATACCGATGAAATAAAACAAATACAAATGGTAAATATAAATACATCATTACATTGGGGACAAAAATATGAACCATTATCGGTAATGATTTATGAAGATATTTATAAAACAAAAGTGGATGATTTTGGTTGTATAAAACACGAAAAATATGATTTTTTAGGCGCATCGCCGGATGGCATTAATGTCGATAAAAATTCGTTAAGATATGGGCGTATGCTTGAGATTAAAAATATTGTAAATCGAGAAATTGATGGTATTCCCAAAAAAGAATACTGGATACAGATGCAGCTACAAATGGAAGTATGTGATTTAGATGAGTGTGATTTTTTAGAAACAAAATTCAGTGAATACGAAAATGCGGATGCTTTTTGGAATGATAAAACGGAGAATCAAAAGGGAGTAATAACCTATTTTCACACAAAAGAAGGGAAGCCATTTTACAAATATATGCCGTTTGAATATGTTAGTTATGAAGAAATAAATAAATGGCAAGAAGAAATTATCGATTTATACCAGTCCCCTGAATATAATTATGTTTGGATAAAGGATTATTATTGGAAATTAGATATAATAAGTTGTGTTTTAGTTTGTCGTAATCGACAATGGTTTAATGACAATATAAAGGAATTGTCAGAGATCTGGACAATCATTGAGAAAGAACGGATTTCTGGGTTTGAACACAGAGCACCAAATCGTAAAACAAAACTTGTAGATGGGTTTTCTGCCATAACAAATAACAGCGGTAGTGGTGGATGTTTATTAAATTTTAATAAAGAATCTGGAAAAATTACAATAAAAAATACAAACAAATCCGGGATAAACCCGCATCCATTTATAATTACGAAATTGGATATAACTAATTTAGATGTCTAAATGTAAGCTGAGGTATTAATTTTTAATTTCCAGTATAGTTACCAAATGAAACCGTTGTCTTAAAAATACTATCAGGAACTAATGAAATTGTATCTATCTTTTCTTCTAATAAAAAAGTTGCAAATTCGGGCAAATCACTTGGTCCTTGACCGCATATACCGATTTTAACTCCATGTTTTTTACAAGAACGTATCGCATTGCGAATCATTATTTTTACAGCTTCATTCGTTTCATTACCAATATGTGACAGTTGTCCAGAATCGCGATCTAAACCTAAACATAACTGTGTAAGATCATTGGATCCAATAGAGAATCCATCTACATATTTACAAAATTCATCTGCTAAAATTACATTTGATGGAATTTCACACATAAGAAAAACTTCGAGCCCACTAATCCCTCGTTCCAATCCGAATTCTCTCATAACGTCGAGTGTTTTTTTACATTCTTCCACTGTTCTACAAAATGGCAACATCACAATCACATTTGTCAATCCCATAATTTCACGTACATAACGAATTGCTTCACATTCCAATCGGAATGCTTCTTTAAATTCAGGACTGTAATACCGAGAACAGCCCCTGAATCCAAGCATTGGATTTTCTTCACAAGGCTCATACAATTTTCCTCCCAAAAGATCCTTATATTCGTTAGATTTAAAATCACTGAAGCGAACTATAACTGGTTTAGGAAAAAACGCAGCACCAATGCGGGCAATACCATATGCAAGTCGTTTCACATAAAATTCACGCGGACTGGAAAATCCGCGACTACGCATTTCAATTTCTAAACGCATTTCTTTCGGTATTTTTTCAATATTTATGATTGCGTTTGGATGAACTCCAATTGTATTTGCTATAATAAATTCTTCACGTGCCAATCCAACTCCACACACTGGTAAATAAGCGTGTTTAAATACAGATTCTGGATTTCCAATATTAAGCATCAATTTGGTATGTAAATGATCTAATGATGGAAGCTCTGATAAATTGAATACCTGCTTATCGTATTTTACATTTCCACTATAAACATATCCTGTTTCTCCTAAACAACAACATGCTGTTATTTCCATTCCATTTTTTAGAATTTCCGTGGCATTATCGCATCCGACAATGGATGTTTTGCCTAATTCGCGACTAACAATTGCAGCATGGGAAGTACGACCACCTTTATTTGTAATGATTGCACTTGCTTTTTTCATAAGAGGTTCATATGTGGGATCTGTATATTCAGTTACAAGAACATCACCCTCTTTAAATTCTTCACTATCTCTTGTATCTAAACTAAAAATAATTTTAACCCGACCGGAACTAACAGAATTACCCACAGCAATTCCCTTACACAATTCTTCGCCTTTTTCTAACAATTTATACTCTGTATAATTGTTTTCGTTTGATTTACGACTATGAATAGTTTCAGGTCTGGCTTGTACAATATATAACTCATTTGTAATCCCATCTAACGCCCACTCTACATCTACAGGACACCATCTACCATATTTTTTGTTATAAAAAGTTTCAATCTGTACAATCCAACGAGATAATTGTAAGACCCGAATATCTTCAAGACAAAATCGATTTTGTTTAAAAGGTTCGATATGAACTATTTTCGTTCTACGATCCATTTCATCCGCATATACCATTTTATTATTTTTGTCTCCTAATCGTTTGTCAATAATTGGTTTATAACCATCATTCAATGTAGATTTAAATACTAAAAATTCATCTGGTTTCACTTGACCACTAACCACAAGTTCTCCCAATCCCCAACTACCATTAATACAGATTAAATCACGAAATCCAGAATCAGGATCTAATGAAAAGGCTACGCCACTACATCCCAAATCACTACGAACCATTTTTTGAATACATACACTAATTTTTACTGGAGCTGTAAAGCCTAATGTTTTTCTATAACATATTGCTCTGTCTGTGTATAAGCTGGCAAAACACGCTTTGATTTTTTCAATAAGATTACTATTTCCGCGAACATTTAAATACGTGTCTTGCTGTCCAGCAAAACTTGCGTCAGGTAAATCTTCTGCTGTACCACTGCTTCGAACCGCAACATCCGTATAGTCTTGTGGTTTTCCAAATGAATCAATATATTTAGAAGACAATTCTTTGTAATAATCAATAATTTGGGATCTTAAATTGGTTGGCATATCTCCATTAATAATCAAATTACGTATTTTAAGACTGTTTCGTCTAAGATCTACTAAATCATCTACATCTGTATTATTTACAAGATTGTTTATTTGTTCATATAAATTATTTGAGTTCATAAAATGATCATACGCATGTGAAGTAACTACAAACCCAAATGGTACTTTAATACCTATCGAGCCTAAGTTTTGTAACATTTCTCCTAAACTTGCGTTTTTTCCTCCGACAAGATCTAATTCGTGCAGTCCTGTTTCATTCAACCATTTCAAATGTGTTTCCATAATTGTATAAATTATGGAAATATAATTATTGTTTATTTTAATCGAATAATATTGTTAGTTCAATACAATATATTTTCATTAGTAGGAATAGAAAAGAACAAATCATTTGGTTCGCTTCTGTAATAGCCAACACGTGCTCCAGGTCCTTCTTGTGCGGGAGGAAGAGGTTTAACTATATTTGATCTATGCTTTTTATCATGATATAACGCGCCACAAAATTCTGCTCTGGAACAAATGCCATTATCTGGATTACGATTATATCTGATATTATTTGTTAGTTGATCATATGCGGAACCATTTGCGTAAGGCCCTATTCCAAATACAGGATAATCTTTCCATATCTCGCTTGCACTATCATTGGAAACAGTATTTTTACCAATTAAAGGATAATCATTCAATATTGGTTTATCTACTGATCTTGGAAATAACCCAGGGGTTGTTAGATCATAACTTTTATATCCTTCAAAAACGTTTCGAAATGGTGCTAAATATAACCCAACTGTTAATATTAATAATAAAAATAAAATATTTTTAAAAAATGCGTCCTTCATTATATATAATATATAATATATAATATAAAATATAATAATATATATTTATTAGACAAAAAAAATGCGAAAAAATGTATAAAGAGAAAATATCAATAAATAAATAATAATAACTTAAAAATATAAAAATATTATTATTTATAAATGGACAATATGAATGTTAATAATAATGAAATGCGCGTTACCAAACGAAATGGGGAATTGGAAGAAATCGCATTTGATAAAATTCTGAATCGCGTAAAAAAATTAGGAACAGAAGCAAATATTCAAATTAATTATTCATCTTTGACTATGAAAGTCATCGATCAATTATATGACACAATTCCAACGACAAAAATAGACGAATTAGCAGCAGAACAATGTGCTTCCCTATCTACAATACATCCTGATTACGGTGTATTGGCTTCAAGAATTGTTGTATCAAATCATCACAAAAATACGGATTATCTTTTTTCAAATGTAATGATGATGTTATATAATTTTAATGATGTTCATGGAGAGAATTATCCCTTGATTTCTAAAAATCTATGGGATTTTACTACGTTATATTCTGAAGAAATCGATGACATGATTGATCATGAAAGAGATTATTTGATTGATTATTTTGGGTTCAAAACATTAGAAAGGGCATATTTATTCAAATACAATAATAAAATTGTTGAAAGACCGCAACATATGTGGATGCGTGTAGCAATTGGAATACACGGGGATATTAAAAATGAAAACGCACTTTCTCTTGTGAAACAAACATATGATTTAATGTCGCAAAAATATTTCACACACGCAACGCCAACACTTTTTAACGCAGGCACTCCCAGACCACAATTATCCAGTTGCTACTTAATAGCAATGGAAGATGACAGTTTGGAAGGTATTTACAGTACATTAAAAGACTGTGCATTAATTTCAAAATGGGCAGGAGGTATAGGGCTTCACATTCACAATGTTAGAGCAAAAGATACTCATATAAAGGGAACAAATGGAACCTCTAATGGGTTAGTACCTATGCTCCGAGTTTTCAATAATACAGCAAGGTACTGTGACCAAGGAGGTGGGAAACGAAATGGATCCTTTGCTATTTATTTGGAGCCGTGGCATCCCGATATATACGATTTTTTAGAACTAAGGAAAAATCACGGAGACGAGGAGTTAAAAGCGAGGGATCTATTTTACGCCTTGTGGATTTCAGATTTATTTATGGAACGAGTCAAGGAAAAGAATGGAAAATGGTCTTTATTTTGTCCTCACGAGTGTCCAGGATTATCGGATGTGTATGGAGAAGATTTTGTGAAACTATATACAAAATATGAATCAGAAGGAAAAGCCAGAAAGGTGGTAGAAGCTCGTGATTTGTGGTTTAAAATTTTAGATGCACAAATGGAAACCGGAACTCCATATATTTTATATAAGGACTCGGTAAATATGAAATCAAATCAGAAAAATTTGGGAACCATAAAGAGTTCAAATTTATGCACCGAAATCACAGAATACTCTGATAAGGACGAAACAGCGGTATGTAATTTGGCATCTATTGCTCTTCCATTATTCGTGGATCCTGAAAAAAAATATTTTGATTATAACAAACTACACGAAGTCACAAAAGTAGTGACAAACAATTTAAATAGGGTAATCGACATTAATTTTTATCCTACTGAAAAAACAAAACGAAGCAATTTAAAACACAGACCAATTGGCATAGGGGTTCAAGGGTTAGCAGATACATTTATTTTAATGGATGTTGCGTTTCATTCGGAACAAGCAAAAGAAATAAATAGATTAATATTTGAAACAATGTATCACGCAGCATTAGAAAAAAGTAACGAGTTAGCAATTGAAAGAAGAAATAACTGTAAAAATAATTATTATATGTTTTTAAAGGATCAATTAGAAAACAAGACAGGGAATTTTTATGATTTAGATGATTATAATTTTACAAGAGAAGAAATCGAAAATTTAGATGACGAGCGTTGTGGATCATATAGTTCATTTATAGGCAGCCCTGCTTCCCAGGGAATTTTACAGTATGACATGTGGTCTAATTTTGCTGGGTTATCTAATAGATATGATTGGGTAACTCTTAAACAGTCAATAATGAAAAACGGACTACGTAATTCTCTTTTAATCGCTCCAATGCCAACAGCTTCTACGTCACAAATATTAGGATTCAATGAATGTTTTGAGCCACTCACAAGCAATATTTATTCCAGAAGAACATTAGCAGGTGAGTTTGTTGTGGTAAATAAATATTTAATGAAAGAATTGATAGAAATGGGTTTATGGAATGAACAAATAAAAAACAATATTGTAGCTAACAAAGGATCTGTACAACAACTAACAATTTTACCAGAGCATATCCGAAAAAAATATAAAATTGTTTGGGAAATACCAATGAAGCATTTAATAGATATGTCAGCAGAGAGAGGGGCATTTATTTGCCAAAGTCAAAGTCTAAATCTATGGATGGAGGATCCGGTATATAACAAACTAACATCAATGCATTTTTACGCATGGGAAAAAGGTCTTAAAACCGGGATATATTATTTACGAAGAAAGGCAAAACACCAAGCACAGCAATTCACAATTGAACCTGAAAAAAAAGTAAATAACCAAGAAGGAGACCAAGAAGATATATGTACGATGTGCTCTGCATAATCCAACCATCCACCTTTTCAAAGGTGGAAAGTAGAACAAATCCCAAATGTTCTACGATGCCATTTTGTAATACCGTATTTTCGAATTCCATCCATATGCCTTTTAGATCCATACCCTTTATTCGAATCTATCCCATAATGCTCAATTAATTCTGGATTTTCCTTACATAATTCTTCAATATATTTATCTCGTTCTACTTTTGCTAAAATAGAAGCAGCCGCAATAGATGTATATTTATTGTCCCCCCCTTCAATCATTTCATATTTGACATTTACTAATTTTGTTTTCGTCTTATTTAATATTGTTAGTTGTTTGAAATAATTACCATCAATTAATAATAACAAGTTATCCATATTATTTTCTAATTGAATATTGGGGTTTTTTTGTAGCTGAGCAATCACATTTTTGATCGCTTTGTGCATCGCGGATTGAGTAGCCTGTAATATATTGATTTCATCAATTACGGCTTCGTCTTCGTATTCAACCGCCCATGCAATCGCATGTTGTTTAATGTATTCAGCAACTTCATTTATTTTTTTAGAATTTTTTGAAGTAAATTTTTTACTATCTTTCATTTTAAAATGATGAAAACTGTCTTCTTTAGGTAAAATAACAGCACCACTATATACTCTTCCAAACATAGGTCCTCTTCCTGCTTCATCAGCGCCAATTTCCAGAGTCCCCTCTGAGTAATAAAATTTCTTTAGAAGACAGATCGGCTCTACCGGAAGTTCTTCTTTCTTCCCTTCTGATTTCTTTCTTTCTTTTTTACCTTTGTCTGAAGAAAGATTCTCATCCATATCTGTGTTTACTTTCGGTTTTGCTGTGACCTTTTTGGATACCCGGTTCTTGACCTTATTCATCGTTAGAGACCTTACTTCTATTACTTCATTTGAACTATCCTCCACGGTGTTATTTATTTCTCCCGCATCTTTTATTTCCTCATCACTCGAGTCATCTATAATTTCAACACTAACAAATTTTGATCCTGGTTTGCTTTTTGAACTCATGATTATTATTATATTTATACATTTAAATAATAATCTGAAAAACAAATCAATTATTTTTTACAGAACTTTTTTCACTATATAAATTATACAATGAATGGAGAATTCGTAGTGCTTTTTGTAATACTATTATTAGGATTAATTTTATGTTCATATTTAGGAGGCAGTAGTTGTATTGAAGGAATGACCTCTTCTACATCAGGATCCACTACAACATATACCGCAAGTAATGGGGCAACCGCTACAGTTACCAGTAATTCTGACGGAACAAAGTCTCTTAATGTAACAAATAAGGATGGTACCACTACCACATATAACTCTTCTGGAACAAATTCAGATACGTATTATGGTCCTAATGGCGGAACAGCTGTTATTAAAACAGAATCAAATGGGGGTTCCGTATTAACTATTACTGCTGCGGACGGAACTACCAAAACTGTGTTTCAAAGCAAAACAGGAGAAACATATACAACGAACAGCACTGCTAATAAGGTATCAACAACAAGCTATGACAATTATAATCATTATACTGGTGATTCTCACGCTTCTATATATTATGGCCCTGACGGAGGAACTGTAAAAGTAATTGATTCAGGAAACGGAGGAACTTTAGTAATTACAAGTAAAAACGGTACTACGGAGATATATTATATTAACGAAAATAACACATCGGATGTAAATGTCAATAGTTACTATGGTCCCAATGGAGGATCGGCAAAAATTATAACGGATAGCAACGGCAAAACAGCAGTTGAAGTCACGCGCCCAGATGGAAGTAAAATTGTCTATACAGAAGAAAACACATACTCTTCGAATCAGACAAATAAATATTATGATGACAATTATAATAATGTAGATACGAATACATACTATGGTCCTGCTGGAGGCAGTGCAACTACTGCTACAGGACCGAATGGAAACACAGCAGTAGCGACAAATTATGATTCAAGTGCTTACTATAATTCACTTCCTACTGGAATTCCCAAAAGCCAGATCGTTCCTGGTCAAGAAGATCTATATATTTTGAAATCGGAAGTAGTACCGCCCGTATGTCCGAAATGCCCTGATCCAATTTTGAAATGTGATCAAAAATCAGATAATACAAAATGCCCTCCGTGCCCTCCATGTGCTCGTTGTCCCGAACCAGCATTCGACTGTAAAAAAGTCCCCAATTACAACGCATTTAACCAAAATTATATGCCTATTCCAGTTATAAACAGTTTTAGTTCGTTTGGAATGTAATCTAAATATTATTCGCATAAAATATCTCACAATCAATATTTTTTTTACACCGAAAATATGCGTTTATCGCAAGAGTGAATGAGCTGGCGCCGTTGCCAATAAAATGATGACTATCATATGCTATTAACAAATCTATAATAGCAATCAATTCTCTGTTTTTCAAATAATAATCATCTATATGTATATTTTTTTTGTCAAATAAAAATATATTATTTTTCATTAGATCTGTATAATATTTATAATTTAATTTATTGTCATAATCCAAAATACCTGAACAAATATAGGTAGGTTGATTATTTTTAATAATAGCTTTATTATAAAAATCTAATAATCGACTGTTATATTCATTCGCAGACATTTTGAAACAATTTGAAAAATGATTTATTGCATCATCTTCAATTCTTAAATGAATTGTCCTATAACTGGTTAAACTTAATGTATTTTTTATAAAATCTTTTATTTTATAAAATTTATCATGAAATACAATATTAGACATTAATTTATGATATAAATTATTGTAATCATTCCAATCATATCCAAATGATGTATATATATCTAACGAAACAATATTTCCTAAATATAAAATATTTTTATTTTGATTTGTTTCGATAGAATTATTTATGTTAGTTTCATGAGAAATCATGTTATAATCTATTTTTGGTAAGTAATATTTTTGTATATTATTTATTATATGAACATCTATTTTCAGTAATATCTGGATTTTAGTATCTAAGCTTTTAATATAATCATTAATTTTATTAATGTCTAATATTTCATTAATATCGCATAAATTATTATTATACAGATTAGTTTGAAACCGATCAATATAAATATTTCTATTATATTTTATACCTAATAATATACCCTTTACAATTGTCTGTAACTGATTACATAATCCAATTCTTGGAGAAACTATAAACATATAAAATATGTGTTTATAATTTTTATTATTTAATTATCATCACTTCATCATCACTTCATCATCACTTCATCATCACTTCATCATCACTTCATCATCACTTCATCATCACTTCATCATCACTTCATCATCACTTCATCACTTCATCATCACTTCATCATCACTTCATCATCACTTCATCATCACTTCATCATCACTTCATCATCACTTCATCATCACTTCATCACTTCATCATCACTTCATCATCATATAAAGACATCAACCTCGACTTTAAAAGTAACAAATATTTATAGCCATTTATTTGACCAGGCTCAATAGCCATATTCTCACCCCATTCATTCCAAGAATTTACTAACAAAATTTTATTTTCTTCAGATTCATATTTATTCCTGTGATATGGTTTCAATACCTTTTCTACATATTTAGTTTGATTTAATATAGTATTATTTATATACTTGCTTGACAAATTTAATTTATCGGGTATATATAATCTCGCACTATTATCAAAATCAAAAAACAATGTATTCGGTTCATTATCTATATTCACATGACAATCTACATATGTATTATAATCTAATGTTGTTGTCTTTTTATAATTTGGATGAAAATTATAATTATGATAGTTATCGTATTTTTTGGTTAAACTATTCAGAACCAAAATACATCCATCAAATCCATTATTAACACATTCAAGGTTTAATAATTTTTTAAATAAACCTATTTTCTCATCTGGAATTAAAAAAGGGTGATGTATATAAAAAACAGGTTTATTATCAATTTTATAGTAATTTGAATGTTTAAAATATTTCATTAAATTATTTATATTTTTCATATATTCTGTAACATTGTGTTTATTTAAAATTTGATGCTGTGTATTAAAAGCCGGATTTCCAGTCCAATCCTCATTAGCCCATATAAAAAAAACCTTAAAATCATTTATCTCATTCTCAAAAAATAAATCATAACATTTCTCCATTATTGTATTTTTATTTGTAATCGTATTTATCGAAAACCAATAGTAATATACAGCAAATCCATAAATACAAAAATTTTTTGAGATTTCAATTTGCTTGTTTATTATATTTTTGTTTGTAAGATCATACTCCAATACATTTTTCAACCCTAATGCTGTCAATGAGGGACTATCTAATTTGTTATTAGTATTATTTTTATTATAATAATTTAAATTTGTAATATCTGTCATTCCATTATAATAGTTTAAATTGTTTTCATCAATATTGTGAAACTGAGGGAAATACACAGCGAATGGTTTTATTTTTTTATGTATTTTTTTATGTATTTTTTTGTGTATTTCATTATAAATAAAATTATTATTTTTCGTTTCGAACAAAAAATTATAAAATTGTTTATAAACAATAGTATTATTATTACTCGACTTATTAAATAATCCATTGTTTAAAATAATATAATCTAACATTTCTTCAAATTTCTTAAACAACAATTCTTGGTTATTGTATTCATTTTCATTGTCGATCACTTTTTTATAATGTTCAGTATTCTCAGGAATTCTATATTTAAATGCACCTATATTGTTATATAATATGGGCAATCCCGAATTTATACTTTTTGTTAAACAATACGAATATGTTTCTCCATATTTATTTAAATGCAGTAAAAAATGAAATTTATGTTTTGACAATTCATTACTCCAATTTGTTTCATTATATTCAGATATGTTTTGCCCCACAATTAAAAAATTAATTTTATATCCTTTATATATTTTATATTT
>Ga0247722_10001056_pt1 | contig 15630 bp, 11 predicted proteins | sample MSEWelMarce3H_FC_FD_189094 | JGI IMG/M metagenome (GOLD analysis project Ga0247722, IMG submission 189094) | Subsurface sediment microbial communities from gas well in West Virginia, United States - MSEEL Well Study Marcellus 3H_FC | ecosystem: Environmental > Terrestrial > Deep subsurface >... | reverse complement strand
TTTCTATAGTATAAACAATTTTCAAAGGAATTTTCTTTTTATTATGAAAGTGATAATATAAATAAACAGAACTAAACGTTATTGCAATAGACCAACCAATAATAACACCATATCCGCCAACAAAATAACCGAAAAAATAACCGAAAAATAAATTTAATACACCCATAATTATTTGAGATTTCAAAACTAAATCTAAATTACCTTCACCAACACAACTAAAATAAGCTGGTCCAATTAAAATATTAATAAACATTGAAACAGATAAGATTATTGAGGTAAACACAAATGTGTGTTCTACGAATCCAATCCAAACTTTTGAAATTAAAGGTGTAAACAAAATAACAAATGAAAAAAGACATATTGATATAAAAAAAACAACTAATAAGGATTTTTTATAAATGTTATTGATTTCATTTTTGTCCACCGAATTAGTGTGTGCAATCACAGGAACTATCACTTGATTTGCGTTTACAATTAACGACCTAAATTGATTCACCAACCGAGCTGCCATTTCATAATATCCTAAAAATGCTAAACCGCCAAATTTTGAAATTAAACTTTTAGTAATTGGTTCATAAAAAAGTTGAAAAATTGAAATAATTTGGAATTTTGAACCGTATTTTATTAATGAAATAAAAATTTTTGTGTCCCAATGCCATTTATTAAATATTAATTTATTTGTTTCCTTGATAACAAATAAAAATGACAAAATTAGAATAAAAAAGGATTGAATTACTTGTGAATAAGCAACACCCAACAAATCATAAAACGGAACAAGGTAGTAAGTTGTTATTAAAAATAAAATACTTGAAATCAAATAAATGCTGTTTTTAATATAGTTTTTTTGATATCCTTCTAATGTAGATGTAAATATTCCCCCAATAGAATTAACTAAAAGGCAAATTAGTGAATATGGCAAAATATCTAATGCTAAATTAAGAAAACTATCATCTATAATGTAAATTAATATTTTTCTACTAAAAAAATAAATTAATACAATAATAATTATAAATAACATTAATACCGATAAAAATCCAGTAAAAATCAATTTTTCGATAACATTATCGTTTTTTTGAGAATTGTATTCCGCAACAAACTTTACCAAACCGGAAGTAATTCCAAAATTTGCTATATTTGCTATCGAACTTGTTGCAAGAATTATTGACCATACCCCAAGTTTTTCAACCCCAAGTTTTTCAACTAAAAAACGATATAATAAAAAATAAATGATCCCAACAACAAAAACTTGTATTATTGTTGTTGCTATATTTAATGATATTCTTTTTGTTGAATTAATCTCCATTTTTTCAATACCCCAAAATCACTTTACTAGTATAATGTTCCACTATATTAGGCGTTAATGCGGGTTGGTTTTTTAAAATTACATTTCCTGAACTGTATAAATTTCCAATAATTGTTCCATCGAGAAACAAAATCATGTCATTCGACCCTCTATGATTCAAACTAATATGTTGTTTAATTATTAAATCTTAACCCGCAAATATATACCTTTTTACTAAATAATCAATAATTTTATCAAAATATATCTAATTAAAATTCCAAAACAATTATATTTAATCTATCATATTAGTAGCGCATCACTATTTACATATTCAAGACTGATGATGCAAAGACATCCCATTTATTTTTAAATATTGCTATATATTCCTTATATATTAAAGAATAATTACACAACAAATACATATACAAAAACCACTTCCCTTTCAAATATACCCCAAATAACCCGCTTTTTGAATCAGACCCGCTAAGTTTTGAACATTCAATTTGATGAAAATATTTTTTCTGTGGGTGTCAATCGTGTTTTTACTTAAAAATAATAAGCCCGAGATTTCTTCTGTGGTTTTCTCAGCTGCAATTAGTCGTATTATTTCTATTTCTCGTGGGCTTAGTATTTGTTTTTTTACTTCGCTAAAATCTTTTGTAAATGTAATGGAAGCATCAAAATAATTTATTCCCCTTACTACTATGCTTTCAATGGCTTGATACAAGGTTTCTGTAGCACAGTTTTTTGGTATAAAACCATTGATTCTTTGAACTCCTGAATAATAATGATGTGAGCTCAACACGAGTATTTTTACGGTTGCATCTTGTTCTCTAATTTTTGTTATCAACTCAATGCCATTCAGTTTTGGCATTGAAATATCGGTTAGAATTAAATCAAGTTTATGATTTTCTAATTCTTTCAAAAACAAAAAAGGATCTGAATTGTAAAACATCACTTCAATATCGGCTCTCTTTTTCAAAACACTAACCACGCCCTCCAAAAAAAGAGTATGATCATCAATTAATGCAATTTTTATCATGGTATTGGAATATTTAGTAAAAGTGTTGTGCCGTTGCTGTTGGAGTCAATCTCTAGTGTACCATTCAAAAAAGTGAGCCTTTCCATAATGTTTTTTAATCCTATTCCTAATTGTGCTTTGTCATGGTTAAAACCATTTTTGCCATCATCTTCAATTACAATATTTAGCTGATTATCAGCATAAGTGCAGTTTATATAAACCGTCTTTGCCAGGGCGTATTTAGAAATATTGGTAACTAATTCTTGAATAATTCTATATATATTTTCTTTTTGACTATAATTCAGATAATCCATTTTTTGAGAAGGAAAAATTACTATTTCAACAATAAAACTTCCTGTTTTGTTCCATTCCGTTTTTAAAATAAACAATAACTCATCTAAAGTGTGGTCTTGAATAAGGGTGCTGCTTAAATTATGTGAAATAGTTCTAATTTCGTTATAAACTTGAGAAATTACGTTTTGAACTTGAAGCAATTCAGTGTCTTGGTTGTCATTAAAAATTCCTAATTTCCTATTGATAGTTGCCAGCGTACTTGCAACACCATCATGCAAATCCTTAGAAATTCTATTTCGCTCTTCATTCTGTCCTTCAATTAGTCCTTTTATATGTTCAATTTCCTGTTGTTTAATGAGATTCAACTTTTCTTGATGGTCTCTCAACCGTTGATTTTTGTGCTTAAAGTAATAAACCAAGAAAACAAGAATCAAAAAAAGAATGATTCCAAAGGCAGTAGTGGCAATTATGATTTTATTGTTTTCTTGAATCGTTTTCTCTTTCGTTAGTAACTTAATTTTATTGTTTTTTGTTTCAACTTCATACTTTGTTTGAATTTCCGCGAAATCTTTTTTATGTTCCAATGAAAGTAGGCTGTCATTAACCAAGTGATATTTAGTTTTATATTCCAAAGCTTGTTGAAAGTTTTTATCTAAACTATATACTTGCGAAAGGGATTGATACAATTCCGTTTTTTGATATATTGGTGCATTCTTTATTTGAAGGGCTTTGTTATAAAAAAGAATTGCTTTCTTAAAATCGTTCGCATTTTTATAGTAAGCACCATAGTTAAAATTCAAATAAAACAACAAAGAGGGATCCTTAAGTTGTTGGTAAATTCGTGTTGCTTGGTTCAAATAATAGAAACTTTTGGAGAGATTTTTTAAATTTTTACTTAAATATAAGCTGCTTAAATTGATACATAAATTAAATTGATCATTACTACTTTTCGCTAACGTATAAGCCCGAATAAAATTCTTTTCGGCTTCTTTGCCATTAGTGTCAGTTAAAAAACTCGCCAAACTATTGTAGGTATTAATTTTAGTAGTTATGTTTTCAATTTTTGGGATATTTTCAATGTTTAGATTATAATAATGCAACGCTTTTGCAGAATCTTTTTGCAAGGTATATAAAATCGCAATATTATTGATGATTTCTACATCCAAGTCGATTATTTTATCTTTTTTATTTAACTGCAAGGCTTGATTGTAATACCTTATTGAAGTATTGAAATTACTATTTTCTCTTTCTATTGTACCAAACCGATTTAATGCTAATATTTTGATTTTGATAAAATTTACGTTTTTTGCATAGTTATAAGCAATAGAAGTATATTTACTTGCTTGATAAAAATCTCCTTCAATTAAATAATGCTGACCTATGTTTAATGCACTTCTAGCCACAAGCGAATCCAAACCGTTTGCTTTACTTAAATGATAAGCTTTTCGGATATAATAGAAACTAGAATCTTGATTTTCAGAGTTATAATACTTCTCAAACAAGTCATTAATTTCCTTATTTTGACAAAATACAGTATTAGAAATTAAAAATAGGAGTACCCAATAACGCATAATAAAAGAATATGATAGCTGTTTTTTTTTTCAAAGATATAAAAAAATCACTATTTTGCGTGATGCAAATTTAAAAAACAGCAACTATCTTTGTAAAATAAAAACAAACAGACTATGAAAAGACTACTATCCTCAATCTATCTTATAGGATTTATAAGTTTTGCACAAATAAATCAAACACTAATTTGGAACACAAACCAAGAAAATGTGTTTCTAAATTATGAAACAAACCTTATCATTAAAAGCAGCGCAAATGTAAATTTTGTAGGCGAAATTGAGGCAGAATCAATAGTCCTAAAGTCAGAAGATGGGTATAGTATAACCCTAAAAAACTGGGAGTCTATATATGCTCGTGGTACTGGAAATGGTGTTATGATTAAACCAATAAAAGACTCAAAGGGTGAAGCACCTACAAATAGAGTAAAGACTGTAGCTGATAAATCAGAAACAGAAACTAAACAATATATTAAAATATACAATACAATGGGCACATTGGTGTATGAAACCAACTGTAATAGTACGGCAGTGTGTGAGATAGAGATAGAAAAATTGCCAAAAGGAATTTACTTTATGGTAAGCACCTCATCAACAAACGAGATCACAAAAACAAAATTTATTAAAGAGTAATGCAACTTTTAAATATAAAATTAGAAACAACCTTTTTAAAATTAACCAATTAAATTCAATTAATATGAAAAAATTATTTTTATCAATGGCTTTGCTTGCAGCTGGAGCAAGTTTTGGGCAAACTTTATTTGTACCAAGTGGAACAAGCGGAATAGGAACATCTACTGTTACAGGGAATGTGGGAGTTGGAACAAATGCTCCAGCAGGGAAACTTGATATTAGGCTAGGAGGCTTTGCAGGTATACCAAGGATTGTTTTCAATCAAGAAACGGACCATCCAACTATAAATTTTTATAGACCAACTGGATTAACTAGCCCAAATGCTTTTCCTTGGAAAATTCAAACAAATCATTATGGTGAAATTACTTTTCAAACAGGTAATCCTGCCAACATAGGTTCAGAACAAGTGGTTACAAAATTTGCTCTTTCACAAAACAATGCTTATTTCAACACAAATTTAGGCATTGGAACATCAACTCCAACAGAAAAATTAGATGTTAATGGGTCGATAAAAATTTCAAATCCATTTGGAAGTCTTAGAATTAAAAATTCGTGGGTTTCTGGTGATCAAGGAGGATCTATTAGATTACAAGCAGAAAATTCATCTGCAACGCCATATATAGATTTTGTTAATGATTTAGGAACAAGTCAAGCCAGATTTATTTATAGAAACAATGCTTTAAATTTAGAATATTCAAAACTAAATTTAGACAATCAAGGATTAGAGTTCCTACATTCTGCTTGGGGTAATGGTTATGGTGCAAAAATCATTGGTTCTGATGATGGAAATGGTAGCACAAGTATGCGTTTTCAGGTGAGAAGTAATAATGCTAATTTTTCAGACGCATTAAGAATACAAACTAATGGTAAAATCTCAATTGGTAATTCTTCATTAATTCCAACTCAAGCAGGCAGTGCCGATGTTAGCAATTATAAACTTTTTGTAGAAGGCGGTATTTTATCTGAAGAAGTTCGAGTTGCATTAAAAACCACTTGGGCAGACTATGTTTTTGCACCGTCTTATAAATTAAAAACTATTGACGAAGTAGCAACTTTTATCAAAGATAATGGTCATTTACCAAATGTGCCAAGTGCCAAACAAGTAGAAGCAGACGGCATCAACGTAGCCGAAATGGCAAAAATTCAAATGGAAAAAATTGAAGAATTGACCCTTTATATTATTGAATTGAAAAAAGAAATTGATGCTTTAAAAGCAAAAAAATAGTGTTTCAAACAACACTTCCCTAGCATACAATCACCCTGTATTTTAATAATTGTTAATCCCTTAATTATTGAGGGACAGGGTGATTATTGCTTAAAAAGTAAATTATTAATAAACTAAATTTACACCAATGAAAAAGAGTATTATTTCTTGTTTCCAAGTATTATTTCTGAACATCGCATTTGGGCAAAACCTTAATAATCATTGGCAATTGGGCAATTCGGATATTCATTTTAATACCAATCCACCCACTGTAAATACAGCAGGTGTGAGTTCTCAATATGGTACAGCCTCTATAAGTGATGCAAATGGCGATTTGTTGTTTTATACGGATGGCATTACAATTTGGAGAAAAAACCACACTATTATGCAGGTGATTGATACTAATGGTAATTATGCTTCTTCTTTTGAAATTCAACAAAAAGTAATAATTGTTCCGCAACCAAATTCAAAACGATTTTATGTATTTGTTACTAGATGGGAAGGGTTGTTGTGTGGTGGTTGCACTTACTATCATAAATACTACTATTCTATTGTAGATTTTACAAACAATCCTTTAGGCGAAGTACTAAACTTAAATACGAATATAAATTATCCTTGGTATGCTTTAGAGTTAAATACAAATATGGGACAAGGTGCAAATGCCCCTCTTACTTGTATAGAAAACAATACTAATGACGGCTACTGGGTTATTACTCATCTAGATAATATTTTACAAGCTTTTGAAATTACATCTTCTGGTTTAAACCTGACTCCAATTGTTTCAAATTTTAGTCCCTCATTTTCAACTAGTAGCAACCAAAATATGGTCTATAAATTTTCACCAGAAGGAAATAAGTTAGGCGTATTAGAAGGAAACAAGAGTTTAAGTGCAAGTCATTTTTATACTTATGATTTTAATAAAGCTACCGGGGCTTTTAGCAATAAAATATCCTATTCCATGGGGCAACCAAATTTCAGAGCATATAGTTTTGAATTTTCAAACGATAGCCAAAAAGTATATTTCACAAATCAAAATCTTTTTGTCAAAGATTTGACTAACCCTACGATAAATGCTCGAATAATTGCACCTCTTCCAACACTACCTACAAGTGATCCTTTTACCAGTATTACACCAAATGCACATTTACAAAGGGATAAAAATGGGGAGATAATTTTAATTAGTAGCTCTTTCGCCACGGTTAGAAAAATAGAAAATCAAAATTCATTTGCTAATTCTAGTATAAGTGAAAGTATTATTAATTTGAATACGAATTTCAATTCTATTAATTCACTTCCCCAACTAATCCCAGAACTTACGCTTCCATGCCCAAACACGCTTATGGTTTCTACAATTGTTTCAACAGGAATAGACACGAAGCAAGCCGAAAATTACATTGAAGCAACAAATACAATAAATAGTGGTTCGGGAGCTATTTATCATGCTGGAACATCTGTGCTGTTAAAACCAATGTTTACTGCAAAAGCTGGAGCAACATTTAGAGCTTATATTGAAGGTTGTACCGGGAATTTTGTGGCAAGACAAGCAAACCCAAAAGAGGGTAAAGAAACAGTAACAGAGAATGAAACAGAAAAAGATACTAATAAAGAAATTGCAACCGTATTTCCAAATCCAAACAATGGTATTTTTAACTTATTATTTGATAGTTTACAAAATGCTTCCATTGAAATTACAGATTTAGTAGGGTTTTCGGTTTATAATACCCTACTCAAAGACCAAGACAATTTAGAAATAAACCTGCAAAACCATCCAAAAGGAATTTATGTCCTTAAAATAGTTGTAGAAAACAAACTATACACCAAAAAAATAATAATTAACTAATATATAAAATTATGAATACATACAAATTAATAATGCTTCTTCTTTTAGGAAGCATCAGCACACTTTTTGCTCAAAACAATGAAATACAAGGCGTATTAAAACTCCCAACCATTGGAGCAACTACACCCGCAGCTCCAAACGGAAAGGTGCTTTCACTAGATAATAATAATAATGTAATTGTTACTACTGCGGGAACAGGTGGTGCATCTGCTTCAAATGTTTACACCATAGGCTTAGCAAGTAATAGCTTGCAATTAATAGGTGCAACAGCAACAGTAAGTAACGCATCGGGCAACTATTTAGATAATGTAATAAACAATGCTATAAGTTTAGGATATAAGAAAATTTATATTCAGGAGGGGGTATATTTGATAAATAATTCGATAATTTTAAATAGAAACATTTCTACTTTAAGTGAAGGAATTACTATCGAAGGAGCAGGAAAGAACACAATAGTAAAACCTATTGAAAATTATTCTCCTACTATACCTTTTTTCGATATTAGTTTTTCAGAAAGAAACAGTATTAGAAACATTGCACTAGAATTAAAAACTTCTAATACAAATGTAGCGAAAACTGCTATACAAATAGGTAATGGAGCACAAAGAAATACTATTGAAAATTTATTTATTAGAGGGGAACTTAATACTCCTCAGATTTCAACTTCAACAACTGATATTTCACCTATCTTAATTAGTGCTAATCAAACTTCAAATGCAACAGACGGTAGCACAAAAGGTTTTGAGGCAGATTATAACTATTTTAATAATATTTTTTTTCAAGCATGTCCTAGAAGTATAGTACTTGATATTAAAAATTCAGGAGTTTTTAATCATAATACTTTTTCAAATTTTCATTTAGATCATTTTCAAATTGGAATTGATTTTACAAGTTGTTCAGATAAAGCAACTATAGAAGGTAATTTATTTTCAGCATTTGACTGTCAAGCTCTTGGCCCTAAAAGCGGTGAAAACAGATTGACATCAAAATATGTGGTAAAAGGAATCATGGGTGCAAATAATACATTTCAAAATTTCAATATCGCTGATTGGAACGGCACTCAATTGGTTTATGTTTTTGAAGTTACGAGTAACGCTGAAAGAACTGTTATTGAAAACACAGAATGTGAAGGAAATATTACAACAGGATCAGATATGAAGCCAAATTGGTATATTGATAATGGGAAAGGCACACAGTTTATTAATAATGCGAACACAAACAGGATTACGGATTATTTATTAAATAATTTGAATGATGTTCAATTCAGAGGGCAAAATGTTACAAATGTTATACCCTCTGAATCTCCAACAATGCTAAATTTTGATGAAAATAATAGAATAGCTTATAAAAACTTTTTTGGAGTTCGCAATTTTGGTTCTGTCTTTTTTGGAGGAAGGAAACAAAATGTTTTAGGCAATGGCACCCAAAGCCGTTATGAAAATTCTTCAATGATTATGGAAGATTTCGGACTTTATCGATTCGGTAATTATGTTAAAACAAATAGCGATTGTGTTGATGATTTTTGTAGTGGTAGTTTGTTTGAAATTCGTGGTAGAGGTAAATTTCAACCACATGCCTCTGGTATTTATCAGACTAATGGTAATTATTATATAAATCCAGATTTGACACCTAGTTTTATAAATGATGATGGTACAGAAGCTGCAAACGTACCATTGAGTGTTATCACAAATAGAGATAATAATGGAACTTTGCAATGGACAAAAATTTCTTCTTTGACTGTTAATAATATTTATAATAAAAGTGATACAATTGTTCCAGACGCATCAATTGGCACTAGTACTACTAGTTATAGAACCGTCACTTTAAGCAATCCTGTTCATGCTTTAGAATTTAAATCACCATATAGTAGTGGAAATATTACGCCTACATTAACAATAAAACAAGGAAAGGTAATTATTGGCAATACCAGTGATGCTATGTACTCGTTCTTTGGTAGTGGTGTTTTAAACCCATATAAATTTATTGTAAATGGAAGAGCCATATTTAGAGATGAAATTTTAATTCAATCTTCAGGGTCATGGGCAGACTACGTTTTTCAAGACGATTATAAATTAAAATCGTTAAGTGAAGTGGAAGATTTTATTAATGAAAACGGTCATTTACCAAACATGCCATCGGCAAAAGAAATTGAAACGAATGGTCTTCCAATGGCAGAAATTACTACAAAACAACAAGAAAAAATTGAAGAGCTAACACTTTATATCATTGAGCAAGATAAAAAAATTGAGGCACTTCAAAAAATGAAAGAAGAAATGGATTCCTTGAAAAAATTAGTAGAAAAACTTAATAAAAACTAAATATGAAAAATGTTTTTTTTAGCCTATTTATGTTTATTGGGGTTGCTGGTTTTTCTCAGGAAACCTATTGTTCCAATCCAAGTCCTAATAATACAAATACTGCAGCAGCATTAAACTTCACTGCTACATCAAGCCCAACAACTGGCTGGAAGTATTGGACAACTAACACAATAATAACATCTGGAAATATTAATTTAACTAACAATAAATTATTTTCCCAAACAAGTGTAAAACTACAATCAGGTTTTAAAGCAACTTCTACGGGTAACAAAATAGTAGTAGGAGTAGGTAGTTGCTCTACGCCTTCAGGTCGTGTAAGTGAAGATGTGGTGCTAAATGAAAAAGAAAAATCAGAAAATAAACTTTCTGAAACTAATGCAACTATTTTAATCTACCCCAACCCAAACAACGGAAATTTCACAGTCGATGTTGGCGATTTTAAATCAGGAGTTATTTACGTCGAGGATATAACTGGAAAACTAATATCCAAACAAGTTATTAACGAAGAAAGTACGTATCAATTTCAACTAAATGATGCTACCGGAATGTATCTAGTAAAAATTTGTTCTGACGATCAAATGGTAATTAAAAAAATTGTCGTGGATTAATATATATTATTTATTAATCAAAAACCACCTTAATCGGTGGTTTTTTTATTTAGAAAAGGTGCTGTAAAAAAGGGTTGAAAATGATGAAAACTTAATCAAAACAATACAATAATTAAACAAAATTAATGGCTCTTAAATGCTCCATTTAGTAATGTAGTTAGTGAATTATCATTACATCAAGTTGCTATTCCCTTTGAAAAATAGTCATCCGCTTATATGAAATTTGTGCTTTAACTAGCTTCCTTTGTTTTTATTATTGATTTTGAACAATCTTGTTTTGGATAAAATGTTTCCTATTCATTCGTTTAACAACACTTTCATTATTTGAAAACCCCTAAACGCAATAGCTTAATTGGCATGGAAAAAAGCCCTTTACAAATTTAATTTATCATTAAGTTTTCAGCTTAATTCCATGCTGATACTAGTCATCAAAAAAATAGCCTCATAAAGTAATTTCTAATTAAAATTAGTTTTTTTCTTGTGCAAAAAATAATAGTATATTTTCACCTCGTTTATAACCACTTGCATCTCGTGTATTATCATTTTTATCTAATGTATAACCACTTTCATCCCGTGTATTATCATTTTTATCTAATGTATAACCACTTTCATCTCGTGAATTATCATTTTTATCTAATGTATAACCACTTTCATCTCGTGAATTATAATTTTTATCTAATGTATAAATACTTGCATCTCGTGTATTATCATTTTTATCTAATGTATGAACACTAATAATCCTTGAAATCCTTGGCATTCAAAAATTATCAAAAATAGTAACTAATAATCCGTGCTAATCCTATAATCCGTGGCAAAAGAATAACAAACCCTTGTAATCTGTTGAATACGTGACTTATAAAAAAGTTCAATTTGTGTGAGTATTCATTTTTTCGGTTACTATTAATTAGTTTATAATCAAATCAAAACTACAAAAGATAAAATTTAACATAGCTAAAATGTTAATTATAAGTTAATAATACATAAAAACAACAGTTAAGTAAAAATTCGGCACATCATTTGAAGATGTATTTGTATTAATTATAAAACAATAAAATCATGTCAAGTACATCAGAAAAAACATTTGGTTCACGAATAGAAAACGCCAGAAAGTTTATTTCGCATCTTCAAAGTTTTCAAAACTATCAACCTGAAACTGGCGATTATAGTATTGCCGATTATGCAGCCGCTATTCAAATTGCTGAAACAATCAACCCTTTCATTGCTTCAACAAAATTGGCCTATAGGCAAGCAGTTGCTGAAAGAAAAGCATTGTATTATGAGGCACCAAATTCAATTAAAAAACTAACTAGTCCAATTGGCTCTTATGTTCGTGCAAAATTTGGTAAAGACTCCTCCAATTATTTAGAATTGAATGGTTTAATCCTTAAAATTAGAGGAACAAAACTAAAAACGCAAACCACCGCGGATTCAAACGCACATAGCATGGCACAACAATCTTACGGTAGTTTATTGTTTCACTTTGAAAATGCAATTGCAGGTTTACAAACAATGGGTATCGAGTATAACCCAGGAAATCAACAAATTCAACTGAGTGCATTAGTAGAACTGAAAAACTTAGCAATAGAAAAAAATAATACTGTTGCAACAACTTTTGCCACATTAAATCCAAAACAAAATGAAAGAAATCAAATCTATGATACCCTTTCGATGAAAACACAAAGAATTAAGGATTTTGTAAAATCGCAATACGGTGTAGGCTCTTCAGAATACAAATTGATAAAAGGTTTGAAAATCTAACACTAATTGGGATGTTTATAGTTGCTGAAAAGGGCGTTTTATTGAGTTTATTTTAGAAAAATGAATTCATTATAGTAGCAATGAAACTGATTTCTACAAAATTGAAGGATGCTCTTTTTGGTGTATGAACAAGAATTGAACCCGCTGACTAATTTCGCCAGTGGGTTTTTTATTGGTACTACCCTATTTGATTCTTGTTTTAACAGAAAAGCACTTCCCAAAAAATCAATACCCCAAAATCACTTTCCCCGTATAATGTTCTACTATATTAGGGATAGAAGCGGGTTGGTTTTTTAAAATTACATTTCCTGAACTGTATAAATTTCCAATAATTGTTCCTTCGGGATACAAAATCACGTCATTCGACCCTCGATGATTCAAACTAATATGCTGTTTAATTTTTAAATCTTGACCCGCAAATATTCCGTCGCCCCACGAAAAATAGAAGTTTAGTGTTTGACTTTCTCCCCTCAAATAAAAATTAGATACATTATTACTTTCCACTACCAATTGGTTGTTTTCTACGGCAATATTGAAATCGCCAGTGCCGGCTCCATCTTCTAAATCTATAGAATACAATCGGATTATTGCCGATTTTAAGGTATTGGCTGAGCGAATGGTTTGTTCGGTTTTGCTATGCAACTCCAATTCCGAAATACGGGGAACCAAACTGCCATCGGGAACCGTAACATACAACGTGGTTTGCCCATAATCCCTATTCAAATTGCAGCTTGAAACGTCTTTTACCTTCAGCATGTTGCCATCTAATGTTACTTCGATATCGTCCTGAATACTAGCCGTGGTTTGCAATCGCACTTCATAATCCGCTCCTTCTTGAATGACCAATCCAACGCCGCTATACACTTTGATTTTACTAAATCCTGAAATGGCATAACTTTTCCAGACCTCAGCCCCATTGCCTTTGAAGCAATCTTCCGAAACGCCACAACCCGAAACCGCCAATAGCAGCAAGGTGTAAAAATAAGGAATAACTCGTTTCATAGTTTGCTTTGTTTTATAGTCGAACTCCCAAAGTGGCTTCAATGGCCTCTGCCCTGCCACCGTGTGTTTTCAGTCCAAGACCCGTAAATACCGTTTTGTTTATATAATATTTTAAGCCCAATCGTTGATACACATCAATTTCATAATTCAGTGGTTTATAGACATAATACCCAAACTGCGTTTCAATTGAAACCCGATTTATGAATAATTCATGACCAATAAAAACCCCAATTCGCTTGTAATCGGTTCCTGGTTTGGCATAACTTTTATGCGTTTCTGGAAAGGCTACGGATGCAAATTTAATATAATCTCGCAAATATCGTGAAAAAAACACGTCTGTTCCAAATTGTATGGCACTTTTTCTTCCCACACGTTTATCGGCATAACCCGAAATGTGATAAAATTGCCGTTGACCCAAATGAGGAATTGGCCCTTCTGAAATTCCAGTTCTAAAAGCAACATTGTATTTTATCCGTTCTTTATAACTGGATGAGGGTGCTAAAGAATCTTTAATTATAACGGCTGGCTCCTCGAAATTATAATTCAAACCCACATTAAACGAAATGGTATTAATGCCACTGTTCGGAGCTTTGAAACGCCCATTGGAAAAATGCGTAAGCATAAATCCCGCTTGAATACCAATTTTATCAAGGATATTTTCCTTTTTATATTGTAATAAAAAATAAGTATTGTCTAAAAATTGGGTTCCAAATGCATTGTTTTTGTTGTTGGTTTCTTTGTCATAAGGCGAAGAAGTCATGCCAATTCCTTGCGAAATTCGAAATAGTAAATTCCGATTCAGAAAATAAAAATTATAATGCACCCCAAGCGCATGATTCACACCCAAATACTTGTTTTTGAAATCAATATAATGATAGGAAATACCATAATCTGGATAATTATACACTTGTTCCCATTCTTTTTTACCCGTTGTTTTCCAATTATAACTCAACAAAAATCCATCGGGATGACCCGAAATCAAATGCCCAACATATTCCGCATGTTTGTAGATATTACCTCTAAAAACGTGTGCATCTATATAGGTATTGGAGTTGTTTTGGGAAAAAAGGAAATAGAACGAAAAAAAACAAGAAAGCAAAATAAATTTCATAGAGTAGATGTAGTGTTTTTAATGAGGAGGAGTTAAATAGCAGCAACAAATTGCATTTATACGAAACCATTCCACTTGTATTTTTGATGTTAATAATTGCATTTTCATGCCACAAAATTAACTATTTTTAAATAAGAAAGGAACATAAAGCCCGTTTTTTTGAACTTTTATTGAAAATCAACCTGTTTTTATCTATTTGATTGTGGAACCAATTGCTTCTTTATTGCTTTTTTTCAAGGGATACGATTTGAATAAAAGAAACAAAACAAGGATTTTCATGGGAATATTTACTTGTCTTTTTTGGTTTTTAAAAACGCGATAAATATAGTTATTTTAAAGAGGAATCCTTATATTTCATTTGGGCGTTCCTTTCAGGTCGGGCTGTCCACTATATCTTTTTGGTTATGCTTTTCAGTGGAAATTCATCGTAAAAAACAACCCCAATTTTCAAAAGAACGAAAAACCAAAAAGGATGCCGTTCCCATCCCTAACGCGAACCCGTTTCAGTAGAAAGCATATCAAATTAAAGTTTTTTGAAGTTATTTTTTTCTTTTATTTTTCATAAAATCCTTCACGATTAAAGGATTGATAAATTAGGTAGGTTCAGCTGAAAAAGGAATACACTTCATAAACGGAACTATTTTATTTTTTAAAAACCCACGGATTTACTTCGTCTATTCGCTAACGCTCGGGTCACAGATTAGCACAGATTTTACCCAATTTATTTCAGAAAATCCGTGAAAACACGTCCGTGCAAAATAATTTTAAATTTGTTCAACAATTTCGGAATAAGTGCCTAAAATTTTCATCAAAATGCTCATAAACCTTACACTATAATGTTTAAAAAAATTGGTGACTTCCCTTTCTTTATTGGGTTTGTAGTTTTTCAGCAAACCCTAATTAGGGTCTGCTGAAAAAGGAATACACTCATAAACTAAACTATTTTATTTTTTTAAAAGCCACAGATTAGCACGGATTTTACTCAATTTATTTC
>Ga0247722_10001053_pt1 | contig 15658 bp, 20 predicted proteins | sample MSEWelMarce3H_FC_FD_189094 | JGI IMG/M metagenome (GOLD analysis project Ga0247722, IMG submission 189094) | Subsurface sediment microbial communities from gas well in West Virginia, United States - MSEEL Well Study Marcellus 3H_FC | ecosystem: Environmental > Terrestrial > Deep subsurface >... | reverse complement strand
GCATAGATGTAGAATCAGAAGTAGATTCTGACTACATTATATTTTGCCCTTATCACAATAACTCACGCTCACCAGCAGGAGAAATTGATAAGACCAATGGAACATTCTTCTGCTTTTCCTGTCACAAGATTGCCAACCTTGTAGAGTTTGTTATGCATACTTCTGGTCGTACATACTTCGAGTCTGTTCGCTTTATCAAGTCTAAGGAAACACAGACGGATCTTGAGAAGCAAATTAATCAGGCGTTATTCACTAAGCCAGACTTTACACAATATGACGAGCTGCTTATTCAAAGATTAAATCAACAAGCAGTCGATTCACCTCGTGCTATGCGTTACTATACTGGTCGCTTAGTTACAGACAAATCAGTTGAAAAGTTTAAACTTGGATTTTCCGAGAAACAGGATATGGTAACTATTCCTGTACACTCACCAGATGGAATGGCTGTAGGTTTTGTAGGTCGTTCCATAGAAGGCAAGGAGTTTAAGAATACTCCAGGATTGCCAAAAGCTAAACTTCTGTTTAACCTACATAGGGTCAAAACAGCAGACAAGGTATATGTTGTCGAATCATCTTTCGATGCCATCCGCCTTGATCAAGTTGGATTTCCAGCGGTAGCAACATTAGGGGCTAACGTATCCAACATACAGATTGAATTGCTTAAGAAGTATTTCAATAACATAATCGTTATTGCAGATAATGACGAAGCAGGAGGAAATATGAAAACTAAGATTATAGAAAAGCTTGGTTCTCGTGTATCCGTAATCACACTAGAAAAACAATACAAGGATATCGGAGATATGATGGATGAAGATATTACAAAACTGGATGTCGCATTTGACAAAACCATACTATCTATGCTAAACTGATAACCTCAACAACACAAGGAGAAAACTATGAGTGCAATTAAGGGACTTAAAAATCTAAACGCCCTACTCGAAAAACCAAAATATGAAGGAACAAAGGTCCGTTGGCTTAAGCTTGCGGATGGACAGGCTGCTACAATTCGTTTTGTAGAAGAGCTTGATGCAGACTCACCTTATTTCGCTGCAGAGCGTGGAGAGGCTTGTGTCTTTGCAGAACACACCAACCCAAAGGACTACAAGCGTAAGGCTGCTTGTACAATGGAAGCAGAAGGTCGTTGCTACGGCTGTGAAATGGCTCGTAAGGAGCCTAAGTCTGGCTGGAGAGCACGTAACCGCTTCTATTGCAACGTCCTTGTCAATGACGGTCTTGAAGACCCCTACGTGGCTGTATGGTCGCAGGGTATTTCAAAGCAGTCAGCAGTACCCACATTGATGGAGTACTTCGATGACACCAAGGGTATCTCAAACGTTGAGTGGAAGATCAAGCGTAATGGACAGGGAACTGAAACCAGCTACACGCTTCTTCCCAAGGGACCTGATACAGAACCATTTGATTGGTCAAAGTATGAGTTCCACAACTTAGAAGCAGTTCTTCGTGAGGTTCCTTACGCTGAACAGGAAGCATTCTACTTCGGTTTTGATGCTCCTTCGATTACCTCTGCAACTAACGCAGACTGGTAATAAAAGCTGTGCTGGGCAAACACACTAAACTGCCCACTTAAATTTTCATCTCTAACGTAAGGATTCTATGAGTTACGCTGGGCTTCACGTTCATACCCACTACTCGCTTTTCGATGGCATTGCTACCCCACAGGAATATGTGGATCGTGCTGTAGCACTAGGAATGCCAGCCATTGCTATCACAGACCACGGCTCAATCTCTGGACACCGTGAAATGTATCGTGCTGCTAAAGAGGCAGGTATCAAACCAATTCTTGGTATTGAGGGATACATTACTAAAGACCGCTTCGACCACGAAGACAAGAAGGACAAGAACGACCCCCTTGACCTTAACTACAATCACCTTATTATTCTTGCTAAGAATGACCAAGGGCTTGAGAACCTTAATAAACTAAATGAACTTGCTTGGACAGAAGGATTCTTTAAGAAACCTCGTATGGACTGGGAGATTTTAGAACAGTACAAAGAAGGACTTATCGTTACGTCTGGTTGTCTTTCGGGATATCTTGCCAAAGCTATTGAGGCAGACAATCTTGCTGCTGCAAAGATGCACCTTACGTGGGCTAAAAATACTTTTGGAAAAGACTATTACATTGAGGTAATGCCACACAATCCTCCAGAGGTTAACAAGATGCTTCTTGATCTTGCAGACGAGTTTGGCATTAAGCCATTGGTCACTCCTGACTGCCACCACGCTGGGGTTGAGCAGAAAGAAATTCAGGAACTCAAACTTATCCTCAATACTTATTCTAATAAAGTTGATAAAGATTCTACGTACAATGGTTCGCTTAAGTACGACAACCTTATGGACAAATTGGATTACCTCTACGGTGCAGACCGTCAAATGTCATTTAATAAGTTTGACATTCATCTGTTGTCCGATGAAGAGATGCACAATGCTATGAAAGCTCAGGGTATTGACCGTGAGGATATGTATGAAGCCACTATCGAGATCGTTAACAAGATTGAAGAGTATGGCATCGAGGATCACCGTGACCTGCTTCCTGTACAGTACCAGGACCCTGACGGAGAACTTCTCAGCCTTGCTATGGAGGGCTTAAAGTCACTTGGGCTAGATACTAAGCAAGAATACATTGACCGTCTTAATGAGGAACTTGAGATTATTAAGTCTAAGAACTTTGGTCCCTACTTTCTAGTTGTACGCTCTATGATTGCTTGGGCTAAAAAGGAAGGCATTATGGTAGGACCAGGACGTGGTTCTGCTGCTGGCTCCCTGCTCTGCTATGCCCTCAACATCACAGACATTGATCCTATCGTACACGGTCTGCTGTTCTTCCGATTTATTAACCCAGAACGTAATGACTTCCCAGATATTGATACAGATATTCAAGATACACGTCGTGAAGAAGTCAAGGACTATCTTGTACGCCAGTATCGTCACGTTGCATCTATTGCCACATTCTTGCAGTTCAAAGACAAGGGTGTTGTACGAGACATTGCTCGTGTGCTTAATATCCCACTTCCTGACGTTAACAAAGTTATGAAGCTTGTAGACACGTGGGACGAGTACTGTTCGTCAAAATCTACAGCAGAATTCCGTGAAAAGTATCCAGAGATTGAGAAGTATGGAGAGCAACTCCGTGGTCGCATTCGTGGTACTGGTATCCACGCTGCTGGTGTCGTTACATCCAAGGAGCCTATCTTCAAGTTTGCTCCAATGGAAACTCGTGTGGCTCCAGGCACAAAGGAACGCATTCCTGTTGTTGCTGTAGATATGACAGAAGCAGAACGTATTGGTCTTATTAAGATCGATGCACTTGGTCTTAAGACACTTAGTGTACTCGACGATACTCTGAAGATTATTCAAGAGCGTGAGGGTAAAAAGATTGACTTGCTTAGTCTTAATATGGAAGACCGCAATGTTTACGATATGCTTTCAAATGGTTTTACTAAAGGTGTTTTCCAGTGTGAAGCCACGCCATATACTAACCTGCTTGTAAAGATGGGTGTTAAGAACTTTAACGAACTTGCTGCTTCTAACGCTCTTGTCCGTCCAGGTGCTATGAATACCATCGGTAAGGACTACATCGCTCGTAAGCACGGCAAGCAAGGCATCACATATCTTCACGAGGTTATGAAGCCATTCACATCAGATACCTACGGCTGTGTTCTTTATCAAGAGCAGGTTATGCTTGCCTGTGTAGAACTTGGCGGTATGACAATGGCTACTGCTGACAAAGTTCGTAAGATCATTGGTAAGAAGAAGGATGCAAAAGAGTTTGATCAGTTCAAGAATGAGTTTGTAAAGGGTGCTTCACGCTACGTTACACCTAACGCCGCAGAAGACCTCTGGCACGACTTTGAGGCACACGCTGGCTACTCGTTTAACAAGAGTCACGCTGTAGCCTACTCAACGCTCTCATACTGGACTGCGTACCTCAAGTACTACTATCCAATTGAGTTTATGTTTGCTCTTCTCAAGAACGAGAAAGATAAAGATGCTCGTACAGAGTATCTGATTGAAGCCAAGCGTATGGGTATTCCAATCAAATTGCCACACGTTAACGACTCAGATGCAGACTTCAAAATCGAGGGCAAGGGTATTCGATTCGGTCTCACTGCTATCAAGTTTATTAGTGATAACATTGCAGAAAAGTATATTGCACAACGTCCATTTAATTCTTATAAAGAATTGGAAGAGTTTACATTTGGTAAGGGTAACGGAGTTAACTCTCGTGCATTGTCTGCACTACGCCTGACAGGTGCTGCAACATTCCTAGACAATCCTCGTAATGATGATGAAGTTCGTGAGAACCTCTACGAGTACCTTAACCTGCCAGAGTTTAATGCCTCTGTTCCACAGCACTACTATGCATACATTAGTGATGCAGAAGAGTATGAGGAAAAGGGTGCATATGTTCTTCTTGCAATGGTCAAGGGCATTAAACGAGGCAAGGGCTGGTCACGCATTGAGGTACTAGACAAGACAGGTGCTATCGGTATCTTTGATGAAGAACAGTCTCAGATTGAGGCAGGACGTACCTACCTTATTCTTGCAAGCGATAACCGCATTGTTACAGCAATTCCTGCAGATGAACTAAAAGGAAATCCTTCTGGTCTTCTCAAGTTGCTTAACTACAAACAGTTGCCATTTAAAGACGATGAGATGTTTGTGGTATCATTTAAGCCACGCATTACAAAAGCTGGTAAGAAAATGGCATCGATGGTTATTGCAGACACTAGCCGTGAACTGCATAGCATCACGGTCTTCCCTACAACTTTCCCTAAAGCATATATGAAAGTTAAGGAAGGCGAAGTATTTAAATTCTCTTTGGGTAAGACCAAAGACGGAACAACGATTATGGAGGATGTATTTAATGTTTGATGAAGTAACTAATCACCTGCACGAAATTGCAGTTGAAAAAGGATTTTGGGATCCAGTAGTAGGCTTTCCTACACAAGAACAAACTGATATCTTTATGACTAAACAGTTGATGATGATTGTATCAGAGGCTGTAGAGGTTATGGAGGCTATCCGCAAGTCTAAAGGTCCAGAAGAAATCGCAGATGAAATGGCAGATATTCTTATTCGCACATTTGACTTGTATGCAGGTCTACGTGAGTTTGAGTACACACACATCTCGCTTGACGAGGCGTTTGAAAAGAAAACGGCATTTAACAAATCACGACCACAGAAACACGGAGTAAAATTCTAATGACAGTAATAGTATTTACAAAAGACAATTGCGTACAATGTGAAGCTACAAAGCGACACCTTGATAAGCTAGATGTACCCTATGACACGGTTAACATAACAAACGACATTGCAGCACTTGACAGGCTAATAAGTTTAGGCTATCGCTCTGCTCCTGTAGTAGTTACAGACGATGATTCTTGGGCAGGTTACAATCCAGACAAGCTCAACGGATTGGCAGAATAATGATGACAGTTGAAGAGGTCCTAGCACAGCTAGACCCACGTATTAGAAAGCGTCTCAGCAACGGTGAGGGCATTAAAACAGAACTTCAGCCCACACCTAGCTATGGTCTAAATCGTGCTTTAAACGGTGGATTGCCCTATGGTCGTCAGATTCTTATCTGGGGTTCTAAGTCAAGTGCTAAGTCTTCGTTATGCCTACAGATGGTTGGTATGGCTCAGAGGGAAGGTAAGCTCTGTGCTTGGATCGATGCAGAGATGTCATACTCTCAAGATTGGGCTGAAAAGATGGGGGTAGATCCTACTCAACTAATTGTCTCACAGGCTCGTACTATCAATGAGATGGTAGACGTAGGTACAGCACTAATCAGTGCAGGAGTAGACCTAATCATAGTAGACTCCATCACATCATTGCTACCTGCCATCTACTTTGAAAAAGGTACAGATGAACTCAAGGAACTTGAGAATACAAAACAAATTGGTGCGGAAGCTCGTGACTTTAGTAACGCTTGGAAGATGATTAACTATGCTAATAATAAAACTAAACCAACATTGTTTGTTCTGATCTCACAGTCACGAAACAACATTAACGCTATGTACACACAGCAACAGCCCACAGGTGGACAGGCTACTAAGTTCTATTCATCAACAGTAATTAAACTGTTTAGCTCTGAGTCTGATAATCAAGCCATCAAGGGCAAGATCCAGGTAGGCGATAAGCTAATTGAAGAGAAGATTGGTCGTAAGGTTAGATGGGAACTACAGTTCTCTAAGACCTCTCCAGGCTTCCAGAGCGGCGAATATGACTTTTACTTCCGTGGGGACAACATCGGTATTGACACCGTTGGTGACCTTGTAGACACCGCTGAGATGGCAGGTTTGGTCTCTCGTACAGGTGCTTGGTACATTGTATCTGAAGATAAAAAAGTCCAGGGCAGAGAAGCATTCATCAACTACGTCAAAGAGAATGATAAATTCCGTAAAGAGATTGAGGACAAATTAAATGGCACGATATGATGTTCTAACTGGACAGTTTGTTTGTCACACTTGTAGAGAAGATGTGCCAACATTACGTTGGTACGCTTCCCTTAAAGAAATGACGTGGATGTGCAAACAAAAACATTTAAGTACTGTAAACCTAAACACTAAAAAAAAGAAAGCAGATTATGACAGAAAGATCGGAGAGTAAAAGAATTGGAGCGACTCAACATAAAAATTCGGGGAGGAATACGCAAAAGGGTGATGCTTCTTGGGGACAGTTTGTTGTTGACTTTAAAGAGGTTGGAAAATCGTTTACTCTCAACAAGGAAGTTTGGGCTAAGGCTACAACTGATGCAATTCGTAACAAAAAAGACCCAGCAATTGTTGTTGTACTTGGCGAGGGTAATTCTAAAGTAAGACTGGCAATTATTGAACTCAGTATCTTAGAACAATTGACTGATACCGATTCTTAGTGTATAATAGAGAGAAGTAGAAATTGGAAACAATGGAAGAAACATACAAGACAACATTAGATGCAGTCAATGGCTTATCAGAGATTGCAGATTTTATGCAGGACGAAGAACTTACCATAGCACTTACATTTATTGCTAAGGTAATTCTGAAGCCAGATATTCCAATGAACGTAGTAACAGTAGAGATTGTACGACTACAGGCAATCGCTGCTAAGATGGCATTCAAGGCTACTTGGATGGCAAACGTAGACAAGGGAGATAGGGCGAAGAAGAATATTTATTTTACCGCTGCATCAGCTATTAATGAGTTGGTTGCTGCACTTAAATATACTACTCGCTAGGTAAATATTATGGCTAAAAATTTATTAAACCAAGTTATGCTCAAGGGCATTCAAGATCAGAAGACCTCGTTCCTTGACACAGCAGAACTAATTAAAAAGATTCAGCACGGATATATCATTAACCGTGTAGACAAGCACCAGCAGAAAAAAACATTTGCACCTAGCACGATTGCATTCTCCCACGGAGAGTGTCCTCGTTACTGGTACATTGCTTTTGAGGGTGCAAACTTCACAGACAATGCAGATGCATATGGTGGAGCTAATATGACTGCTGGTACAAAGTCACACGAACGCATCCAGGCAGCTATGGGAAATGTTCCAGACTTTCTAGTAGATTCTGAATTTAAAATTACAAGTCAGGACCCACCTATTTTTGGTTACGGTGACGTAATCCTTAAATGGGGTGGAGAAGATTTGCTTGGTGAAATTAAAACAATGCCAAGTGAAGGATTTGAATATCGTAAAGCAGCAGGGAAGCCAAAACTTGGTCACCTTGTACAGTTGCTTATCTATATGAAAATCCTTAATAGGGAACGTGCAGTACTAATCTATGAGAACAAGAATAACCACGAGTTGCTTGTCCTTCCAGTAGTGCTAAACGATTACCTAAAGGGGTGGGTAGACAATACGTTTGATTGGATGAGAGAAGTTCGTGCTGCTTGGGAAAAGAAAGAACTCCCAACTAAGAACTACCGATCAAACTCTAAGATTTGCAAGACGTGTCCAGTAAGGGCAACTTGTGATATCGCTGGTCCAGGGACTCTACAAATAAAGTCAATGGAGCCAATCAATGAAGCATTGTCAATGGTGTGATAAGCAATTCAAAAACACCGTATCCTACCAAATCTACTGCTCTCCTGAGTGTAGAGAAGCTGCAACAAAAGAAAAAATTGCAGAACGATATGTTACAAACAGGAGAAAAGAAAGATTAAAGAAAACAAGAACGTGTAAGTCTTGTGGCTCTAATTTATCAATTTACAATGATGAACCAACCTGCAACAATTGCAAGGTAAATCCATCAGATGTACTAAAAGCATTAAAAGAGATTAAGGGGATCGCTAATGGTAAACCTTGGCAAGATCAATCCTAAGCCTCAAAAGATTTGTGCTATTGATGCTAGTACAAATAGCATTGCCTTTGCTATTTTTGATAATAAAACTTTAAAGGTTTGTGGAAAAGTTAATTTCACTGGTACTAATACCTACCACAAAGTTGGAGATGCAGCAAGAAAATGTCTGTCCCTATTTAAACAATTTGACATTGACACAATCGTAATTGAACATACTGTTTTTATTAACAGTCCGAAGACTGCTGCAGACCTAGCACTAGTACAGGGAGCTATGCTGGGTTCTGCACAGATTAATGGTATTAGAGTTGCTGGATCTGTCAATCCAATCACTTGGCAATCATACATTGGCAACACAAAACTTTCAGCGGTAGAGAAACAGACATTACGCAAAGATAATCCAGATAAGTCTGACTCTTGGTATAAGGGGCAAGAACGTGAAATTAGGAAACAAAAAACAATTCACTTTGTTAATACGTATTATGATAAGTCTATTAGTGATAACGACGTGGCAGACGCTATCGGAATTGGTCACTGGGCTATTAATAATTGGGAGAAGGTGGAAAAGTAGGCTTATGGGAGCTAAACTATATCAATCAGAAACTTGGCTTCGTAAAAGATTTCATATGGATAAAAAAACTCCAGAAGAAATTGCAAAAGAATGTGGCACAAGTGTTGAAACAATTTATGTATACCTTGCCAAGTTTGGACTAAGAAAGTCAAAACGATGAGCATTGTTTATACAGGTGGAACATTTGATCTATTTCATTCAGGTCACGTAAATCTTTTGCAACGATGCAAAAGCATTGCTGGTCCAGATGGCACAGTCATAGTATCATTAAACACTGACGAGTTTATTTTTAATTACAAGGGGAAGACACCAATCTGTACTTATGAAGAGCGTAAAGCAGTGCTAGAGGCTTGTCAGTATGTTGACGTTGTAGTTCCTAATCTTGGTGGTGCTGACTCAACAATCTCTATTGGTTTGGCACAGCCTGACTACATTGTTATCGGCTCTGATTGGGCAAGACGAGACTACTATGCTCAGATGGGATTTGATCAGGACTGGCTAGATGCCAGGGGTATTGGACTAACCTATGTGCCATACACCAAAGAAGTATCTTCTACAGACATAAAGAATAGAATGAAGAAGTGAAGCAAGCAATAGTAATTGCAACATCTCCAGGTAGGTCACACTGGGTTAATGATTGCCTATCCTCACTTACAGTACCAGCACTTGTGGTTTCTGGTTATGGTCAAGAGCTTGGCAAAATCAAATGGGTGTATGACAATACAAGCATTGATAGATTTATTTTTTTACAGGATAGTGTCGTCATTCGTGATAACGACTTGTTAATGAGTTTATTTGATACAGAAGGTTCGTCTTGCATTATGTGTGGACCAAGATGTTTTGGGTCATACCTTGGACTTTATGAAAGAGAAACTTTAGACCAACTTGACATTCCAGAAGTTAAGAGTAAAATAGAATCAGTACAATATGAGATCGACTGGACACAAGAGTACATTAATAAATGTGAAAAGTTTTCTCACCCAATTCAAATTGAGCATCAGGTAATTGAAACTATTTATAAACACGGTAGAGAAAACCAAGTCTCAGTAAACAAACTATATGAAAAATGGAAAGGTACTTGGCGTACAGACCAAATTAAGGAAGACTAATGAGCGATAATCTAAAAATTACAGTGGACCAAGTTAATCACCCACCACACTATACACAAGACCCTAGTGGAGTTGAGTGCATTCAAATTACACGACACCGCAACTTTAATGTAGGTAATGCATTTAAATATTTGTGGAGGGCTGGTCTAAAAGATCAGGCTAAGACTATCCAAGATCTTGAGAAGGCTATCTTTTATATTCAAGATGAAATCAAACGACTCGAAGGAAAATTCTAATGGCTCTTAAGAAGGTTAGTAAATTTAGAGGACCAGATCCTACAGCTTACCTAGACAAAACATATCAATTTGAAATTGGCAACTTCACCATCATACAAGGTGATATCATTAGAATAACAGGAGAATATGGATTAAAATTCCAATTTGACTGTATTGTAACTAATACTCGTAATGGTGCTGTGTGGGTTGACTGCTATGAACTTGATAAGGGTAGAGTTAGAATGCTTCGTGCATTCACAATTGATCGCATTAAGCGAATCCCAGTAAGGAGAAAACGTGTCAGTCGAACAAGACCTAGTGAAACACCTTGATGAAGTAAATCAAGTTGTAGAAAAATATCTGCAGGGTAATGACCCTACGCAGATTTCAAAAGAGTTGTCTCTGCCACGTCAGAAAGTTGTCTCTCATATTAAGGAGTGGCAAGTTATTGCTGGTGACAATGCCCTTATCCGTCAACGTGCTAAGGAAGCACTTGTTGCTGCAGACACACACTATAATAAACTAATTCAGAAAGCATACGAGGTTATCGAAGATGCTACAACCCTCTCTAATCTTGGTGCAAAAACCGCAGGTATTAAGTTAGTACTTGATATCGAATCTAAGCGTATTGATATGCTACAGAAAGCTGGTCTGCTTGAGAATAAAGAACTCGCAGAAGAAATGCTAGAGATTGAACGTAGGCAGGATATCTTAAAGAACATTCTTAAAGATGTTGCTGCAGAACACCCAGAGGTACGTGACAAGATTATGCGTAGACTTTCTGAGGTATCAAAAAATGACGAGGTAATTACAGTTGTCCACGATGTTTGATGATTTCCTAGAAGCACTGCAGGATGAAAACTTTGCAGAGATGCCTGTTGATGCTCGTACCTTTGTAGAGGGCGAAGCTTATCTTGGTCAACCACCATTGTCACAAATCCAGTACGACATTGTAGAGGCTATGAGCCAGATCTATAAGCAAGAAGACCTTGAAACCATTATGGGTACTGAAGAGGGAAGACGATACTACAAGAAGTATACAAAGAATGAGGTTATCCTTCAGCTTGGCAAGGGTAGTGGTAAGGACTTTGTATCTACCGTAGCGTGTGCATATATTGTATATAAACTTCTATGCTTAAAAGATCCAGCAAGATACTTTGGTAAGCCATCTGGTGACGCTATTGATATTATCAACGTGGCTATTAACGCACAACAGGCTAAGAACGTCTTCTTCAAAGGCTTCAAGACAAAGATTGAACGCTCCCCCTGGTTTGCTGGCAAGTTTTACGCAAAGGTAGATAGCATTGAGTTTGATCACGCTATTACTGTTTACTCTGGTCACTCTGAAAGAGAATCTCACGAGGGTCTAAACCTTATCCTGGCTGTACTTGATGAAATTTCTGGTTTTGCACAAGAAACAAATACTGGTAATGACCAGGGCAAGACTGCAGACAACATCTACAAAGCCTTCCGTGCGTCTGTAGACTCTCGTTTCCCAGACTTAGGAAAGGTAGCTCTACTATCATTCCCTCGCTATCCTGGAGACTTCATCTCACAGCGATATGACGATGTAATTATGGACAAAGAGATTATCCGTAAGACTCACAAATTTATTATGAATCCAGATCTTCCAGAAGATTCAAAGGGAAACTCCCTAGAGATTGAATGGGAAGAAGATACCATCATTAACTATAAGTATCCTGGAATGTTTGCTGTCAAGCGTCCAACGTGGGTAGTAAACCCTACTCGTAAGATCGATGACTTTAAGCTTGCCTTCTATACGGACTTAGGAGACGCTATGATGCGATTCGCCTGTGTACCTACCTATAGCTCAGATGCGTTTTTTAAGCAGGTAGATAAGATTCGTGACTGTATGAGTATCCGTAATCCAATTGATAGTAACAAATCTTTTGAACCATCCTTTGTTCCAGACCCAGATAAAAAATACTTTGTACACGCTGACCTTGCACAAAAACACGACAAGTGTGCGGTAGCTATTGCTCACGTAGAAAAGTGGGTAAACATTCAGGTAGTTAAAGACTATCAACAAGTAGCACCTATCGTAGTAGTAGATGCAGTTGTATGGTGGGAACCAAAAGTAGAAGGTCCTGTTAACCTGTCAGAAGTCAAGCAGTGGATTCAGAACCTACGCAGACAAGGATTCGATATAGGAATGGTCTCCTTTGACCGCTGGCAATCATTTGATATCCAAAACGAACTAAAGCAAGTAGGAATGAGAACTGAAACTGTTTCTGTTGCCAAGAAGCACTACGAGGATATGGCTATGCTTGTCTATGAAGATCGTCTTGTAATGCCAGCCATTGACCTACTATTTGAAGAGTTAACTGAGCTTAAGATTATGAAACAGAACAGGGTAGACCACCCTCGCAAATCATCTAAGGACCTAGCAGATGCCGTGTGCGGTGCTATCTTTGGTGCTATATCTCACACTCCAAAAAATCTAAATCAAGTTATTGAAATTCATACATTCAAAGATAGGCAGAAAGAACGACTTGACAAAATGCCTGATGATGTGATAAAATTAGAACCTCAAACATTATACAAACATCAGTTGTCAGAATATTCTGGCGACTTCAGAATTCTTTAGGAGACAGGTGAACGTTGTTTACTTCTCAAATTATTCTGGGAATACTAAAAGGTTTGTAGATAAGTTAAACGTAAATTCTACAAGAATTCCTATTAAACAGGACGAGTCTAGCCCTCTTTTAATGCAAACGGCGTATATACTTGTAGTTCCAACATATGGTGGTGGGAGCGAAAAATCTGCTATTCCAAAGCAGGTACGAGCTTTTTTAAATGTACCCAGCAATAGGGACAATTTAATTGGTGTTATCGGTATGGGTAATACCAATTTTGGAGAACACTACTGCAAGGCTGCAGACTTGATCTCCGCAAAGACTGGCGTTCCAGTATTGGGCAGGGTAGAAATATTCGGCACAGAAGACGATGTAAATAAAATCAATGAAAGGCTGGCGATGCTAGATGACAAACAACTATAGTTACCACGAACTAAACGCAATGCTGAATCTATATGACGAGAATGGTCTAATTCAGTTCGACAAGGACAAGGAGGCAGCCAGAGCTTATTTCCTTGATCACGTTAATCAGAATACCGTCTTCTTTCACAGCCTTGATGAAAAGCTTCACTATCTAGTTAAGAACGAATACTATGATGCAGAAGTATTAGATAAATATGACTTTGCATTTATTAAGTCAGCATTTCAACACGCTTACGCAAAGAAGTTTCGTTTCCCAACATTCCTTGGGGCATACAAATTCTATACTTCATATGCACTCAAGACATTTGATGGCTCACGCTACCTAGAACGATTTGAAGATCGTGTAGTTGTAACAGCACTAATGCTTGCCAATGGCAATAAAAAACTTGCACTAGATTTAGTTGAAGAACTAATCTCTGGTCGCTTTCAACCTGCTACACCCACATTTCTCAATGCTACAAAGAAGCAACGTGGAGAGTTTGTTTCTTGTTTCCTACTCCGTATTGAGGATAATATGGAATCGATTGCTCGTGCAGTTAATTCCTCACTACAACTCTCCAAGCGTGGTGGTGGTGTAGCACTCAACCTCAGCAACCTTCGTGAAGCAGGTGCTCCTATTAAGAAGATTGAGAACCAGTCCTCTGGAGTTATCCCTGTTATGAAGATGCTCGAAGACGCATTCTCATATGCTAACCAGCTAGGTGCTCGTCAGGGGGCAGGGGCAGTATATCTCAATGCCCACCACCCAGACATTATGAGGTTCCTAGATACTAAGCGTGAGAACGCAGATGAGAAGATTCGTATTAAAACACTTAGTATTGGTGTTGTTATTCCAGACGTAACTCTGGAGCTTGCCAAGACTAATGAAGATATGTATCTCTTCTCTCCCTATGACGTAGAGCGTATCTATGGCATTCCATTTGGAGACATTTCTATTACTGAAAAATATCAGGAGATGGTTGACAATCCTGAGATTCGTAAGCACAAGATCAAGGCTCGTGAATTGTTTGAGCGTATTGCTGAACTGCAGTTTGAGTCAGGGTATCCATACATTGTATACGAAGACACAGTAAATAATGCTAACCCAATTGATGGTCGTATCAATATGTCAAACCTTTGTTCAGAGATCTTGCAGGTCAATACGCCTACCACTTATAATGCTGACCTTAGTTACAATGAAATTGGTAAAGATATTTCTTGTAACCTTGGCTCGCTCAATATTGCTGCTGTAATGGACGGCAAAGATTTTGGTAGAACAATTGATACAGCTATACGTGCTTTAACAGCTGTTGCCGATATGTCATACATTGAATCTGTAATGTCTATTGCCGAAGGTAACAAGAAGTCTCGTGCCATTGGTCTTGGTCAAATGAACCTACACGGCTACCTCGGTCGTGAGCAGATTCATTACGGCTCTGAAGAGGGTATTGACTTTACCAACATTTACTTCTATACTGTTCTATACCACGCTCTTTCTACATCTAATAAGATGGCTAAAGAAACTGGTAGCCCATTCGATGGATTTGAAAAGTCGAAGTATGCAACTGGTGAGTTCTTCACTAAGTACATTGAGCAGGAATGGAAGCCAGCAACTAAGAGAGTTGCTAAGTTATTTGCCGATTCAAAGATTGAAATTCCAACACAGCACGACTGGGAAACACTTGCTAAGTCTGTAAAGAAGCACGGTATTTATAATCAAAACTTACAGGCAGTGCCACCTACAGGATCAATCTCATACATCAATAACTCAACATCATCTATTCACCCCATCGCTTCTCAGATTGAGATTCGTAAAGAAGGAAAGCTTGGTCGTGTTTACTACCCTGCACCCTTCCTTACAAACGATAATCGTGAATACTTTACCGATGCATATGAAATCGGACCAGAGAAGATCATTGAGACCTATGCTGCTGCAACACAGCACGTAGACCAGGGACTATCCCTGACACTGTTCTTCAAGGACACAGCCACTACTCGTGACGTAAACAAAGCACAGATTTACGCTTACAGCAAGGGCATCAAAACAATCTACTACATTCGCATTCGACAAATGGCTCTAGAGGGAACCGATGTTGAAGAGTGCGTAAGCTGTATGCTTTAGGAGGCAAATATGATAACAAGACCAATTAACTGGAACAAAATCGAAGACCCAGTAGACCTTGATGTTTGGAATAGACTTACATCAAATTTCTGGCTACCAGAAAAAGTTGCAATTTCAAATGATGTTCAGTCTTGGGCGACACTACACCCAGACGAGCAAGAGCTAACAATGCGTGTGTTCACTGGACTAACTATGCTTGACACAATCCAGGGTACAGTAGGAGCAGTCAGCCTCATTCCAGATGCTGCTACACAACACGAAGAAGCAGTACTAACAAACATTGCCTTTATGGAATCAGTACACGCTAAGTCATACTCAAGCGTATTCTCAACACTTA
>Ga0247722_10001052_pt1 | contig 15681 bp, 13 predicted proteins | sample MSEWelMarce3H_FC_FD_189094 | JGI IMG/M metagenome (GOLD analysis project Ga0247722, IMG submission 189094) | Subsurface sediment microbial communities from gas well in West Virginia, United States - MSEEL Well Study Marcellus 3H_FC | ecosystem: Environmental > Terrestrial > Deep subsurface >... | reverse complement strand
GACTACTCGTTCTGAACTGCAGTCGGTAAAGGTTCAGTTTCAAAAAGAGGTCGAGTGCGGTAGCGGTAAATAACGATGACTAATCGAACCGCAAGCTGAATTGAGGCGACTCCCAAAATGATCCATGTCAGAATTCGTACGCTCTCTGGAACGGGTCCATCTGTACGATTCGGATCGGCTTGTTTACTGAGGATTCCAAAGGTACCGAAAATAATCACTGCAAATAAGGGAAAGCAAATAATTGAACTCTTTTGCTGATAGACAGGCTGCATAAATGAATAGACAAACCGGGATATTGTGTTACTGTGTAACGAACGTATGGATCAAGCCAGTAGGTATTTTCAATGAAAAACCATCCTAGCATGATGATCAAAAGAATCGATGAGCAAACTAAACTGGTTGTCTCTGCGTCGGTATTGCCAATGTACTGGAAGGCGATGTTTATATTAAGAAGCTTGGTGTGTACATAAGAATGTGATGTCATCAGTCATTTACAAGCCTTAATTAAATGCTTTGTTACTTACAGAAGCGATTGTTGTCCAAGTAGTGTATAGAGCAATGCCATTATGGATCAAGATTCTCTGCAATCGCACTTCCTTGAACACAACCGTTTTTGTTAGTCCATCTCTTTTCTTTTCCATGGCACGTTTTCCTCTGTCAGTACAAATGGTAACAACGAAAGAAACAATCCTTTAGATCTTATGGATGAATAAGTACCTGACGACAGCGACAGCAAATGATAGCCATCCAGTGCACGCTATTAGCAATAAAACTACGCTTGCAACGATTATTAAGTTTCTGTCCCACAAGACCATCCACACCGCGTTCAAGCAGAAATTTGTTGAGAGAACAACGTAAAAGAGCCAGTTGAGTATAATGGGATGAACGTAGACTCGGTTACTTGAGCCATCACTCTTTCGGTAGACGCTTGCTAGACCTATGCATAATTATGTAATTGATTATTTTATCCTTAAAATAAAAGGTGTATATTGACGGTAATACTGTAGATTGCTCCGGCTCCAAGAAATATGTATATGACGCTCCATATACTAAAGGTAAATCCTGCTGGCGTTATGTAACTTTTGTAGTTGTCGGATACCTGTCCCGTGCTCTGATTAAAAAGACCTTTGATAGACAATGTGATGGTTAATAAAATTCGTTAAGCGACCAAATTTGGCATAATAAAGAAATACCTTTGTAACCGGCTCCACCCAGGGCGTTAATAACAATCATCACAACAAACACAATAGCCATCAAATGCACCAAACCAGCTAATATCTTTTGATTAATCCCCATGATGACCCAGCAAAATAAACTTAACTAGATGAGTTGAATCAATCCTGAACTAGGGACTCACTGAAAATATTATGAAATTGTGTAGTTGTATAGCGATGTAATCCTTATGATAAGTGAATATAGCATAACACCTTAAAGTGTAGTTGTATTGGGAATGAATATTTTTTACGAAGTGGATGGATCACGTAGCACGCTTGTCACGCTGAAGTTTCGACGACTGTTGGGTACGTTCGCGCAAGCTGGAAACTATAGGCGTGTGTTTTAAACGTTATTCAAGGACAACTCTGTAGACCCTTGAGCTATTTCTATTAAATGGCCTTGAATGTTGCTCATACTACTTCTCGAATGTTGACTTCATCCTCGTCAAATATGTTTCGTCTGTAGAAGATTGAATTCGAACAGAAGAACGGTGTTGTTGTTTAAACTTTTAACAGTGTTTAAACTATTTAATGGTCAATTATTTTATTGTAGATTCCCATACCTGCAGACGACACTAATCTGAATTACAAGATTATTGCGATCAAGATTACTTAAGTTAGTAGAACAGTACACCATAAATTAAACAACATCGAGGAGATACACGAGTAATACGGTTTCAACGAGCATTGTTGACAGAATTCGCATCTAGCATCAACTGCCCCCTCTGTGTGTCCGAATTGCAGTTGCTTTCTTCTACTGTATAGTAAATTCCTGTGGGATCCGTAGTCACGGCAACTCCCATTAGAGGCGGGAGAAAACAGGAAATCTCTTCATCCAATCTCCATCGCTGTAACTTCCTGGCAAGCAAGTATTAAAAAAACATTGCAAACTTTGGTATCAATGTATCAATGCAGGCGATAATTTTGTTCCCTGATAGAGTAAGTTTGAGGATCACTTGTGATGAGCAGTTATCTAAACCGATCTAAAAATTGACAAGGTAAATATACAGTTATTTGAAACTGGCGAAAATCTGGTCATAGAAAGGCACATAGAATTAAGATGAGTGGTAAAGTCAATCCAAATGCAAGATAGACCGACGTGCGTGGAATACACTGGGATTCGACGGAAAAAGTCGAGTCTAAGCTAGGGTCTTCAGCGTCGTAATAAGGAGTAGAAAGGGCCACCACGACTCGTTGAGTAGACGCGAAGTTGAGAGAGAAACGGCACTCCGTGGTATTGTGGCAAGAAGCAACTGCGTTCGTGGTATTGTAAATATTTTGATGTAAATCAAACTCTGTTGAAACGGGATTTTTTACTTGCCCCTTCTATGTGAAATAAACAACGTGATAAACCAAGTTTGAAACATTAAAAGGGGTAATTCTTACCTGTTCAAAGCTACTGGAAAATATTATGGAATAATATCCATCATTTTCAATTATGTATTCAAGTAGGCTGTGTTTAGTTCGAGTTGAATTGCAGTCTTCATCGGGAACCACGAACTGATTCATAACAGGACTGGCACAAGCAAGCAATGCCTCTTCCGAGCTTGACGTTAACGATTCATCCGACTCAGATGCGTCACTGATTAAAGGGTTGGTCAAAATTTCTTTTTCCTTGATAATTTTATCGTCGCTCATTTCGAAAGCCCCATTTTCGATTTCTTCCACTTCTTCATCTAATTTTGAAAACTTAGTTGGCCTGTCGTTTATTGTTACGTTATTGTTCGTCACGGATTGAGTATCTTGGGTGTTCCTGTCACTCGACGGATGGGAAGAGAGATGTTCTGGTGCCTGCAGGGTAATATTCTCTTTGGCTTCTCTAGATACCTCTTCACTCGAGCTGAAACCTTCTTTAAGACAAGAAAGCAAATTCAGAGAACTGTTCCCTTTAACTAGCATAACGGTAGCTCCTATATATCTGTGAAATGTAATGTAATCATCAAAGAACTGACGATGAAAGGAATGGTGTGAAAATTACCTTGCACAAGATCTAATCGTTAGTTTCGAGCCTTTGAGTAAAAAAAAACCCCAAAATTCCTTGAGATCGTCGTCTAATTCAAAGTGATGAGTCATTTGTTGAGTTTGATAGGAGGCAATAGGATACCTATCCATCAAATAGGCATCAATTGAGGATATGTTGGTGTAAATATAGTGGCCCTTTATCAGAAGAAGCATTAGCAAAGATCTATCAAACTATTTAGTATTTTGATAAACTTACTTGACACCAAAAGGTGTTGAAATTTGAGTCTAATACACGCATCTGTGTAAAAGCTAATGGCACAGCTGAATTTGCATATAAGAAAAACCTAGCATACACAGGAATTATTATCCACACAATTGGAAGCAATATTCCTATACAACAAAGTTGCACTAGTTTAACAGATGATGATGACCAACATCCAGAACTCCGATTTTCTAATACATGCAAGAAATGTGATAAATTATATTTTTCCATGTGGGTAATGAAATAAATAAAAAACCAACCCAAACGAACTCCAAAATTGTCAACTTCAAAGTTGTCAACAGTATGGTATTCATAAGTTTGTGGGTTTCCCGAAAAAGAGGTCATTTCTTGAGTCTGAATGTATGATAAAATAAAAGTACAGAATGATTAATTCGTTGATCAAAACAACATTTTCTTTGATTGAACTTCAATCCCACATTATTTATTTTAAGATAATTAAAAATAAGAAACCTTACAGCAAAATGGGAGATAAAATAACTTCAATCTGTAAGTCGTATACTATACGCACCTTGTAAAAAATACACCCAAAATGGTCAATAACATAACAGAAAGATGAAACTTAAGAACACACGTAAATGATACATGTGAATCAAGAGTTCCCTTACTAATTCTACATAATCCGTAAGAATATCAACGAATTCAATTTCTAAATTATAGTCTGTTTCTGTTTATCAACATTTTATTTATTACATATTAATAAAAACAAACAAAGGGGTGTGAGACATTGCAACATCTTCTAGAGAATGACGCAATATTTTACGCAATACAAAAATAAGAAAAAGGATAGTCATAGCCTACATTGTACGTTATTAATGAAAGTTTTCGTGAAAACCATAGCTATTTAAATCCCTTTGCTGTACAATTAATTGACAATTGGCATGAAATGATAAGATAAAAAATTACCAAATTACGAGTGATGCTGTGTTATCTTTCCAATTAGTGTCCCGGAAAAATATAATTTTATATTAAAGAAACAAGGATTATTGCATTTTTCATTTATTTAATGTAGGCTGGTTTGCAATGTGTTTTACTGTTTATTTTCCCACAAAAGTTTCTAAAACAAAAACCCTTCTACAAAAATTTTCAATTTCTTACACGATGTCTAGTATTTGCGTTTAGCGCTAGATGTCCTTTTGCTTTACGTTTCCCATTTGGCGCAGAAAAATTATTTGTTGAAGATGGCGGAGCGGGACTATAGCGTCCCCCTGGAAACAATGTCAAAACTGGATTTCACAGGATTCGAAAGTGAAAATTCCCCAGTTAATAATGAAGCAAATGGTGTTGACGTAAAGTTGAGTGAATTTATTCGTAACTTGCCCGGTTTACCGTCAAACAATTCTTTGTTGACGACCAATGATGTTGTTTCATGTGATGCCGCCTCGGGGCCTCTTGAGGATAGTAGTGAACTAACTTGTGCTGTGAAAACCGAAAATTGTGACAATTCAGCGATTAAAGAAGAATTTGCACCAGCCACACTTCCTGAACATTCGAAAACCTCATCAAAGTCAGAAAAGTCTGATGTGAAAAGTAGAGATAGACATTCAAGACATAAATCCAGTAGGGATTGCAGGAAATGCAATGAAAGAAGAAAAACAAAGCGGTGCAATGTTGGTGTTCAGTGCAGAATTGACAAGCATTTGTCAAAGAGCAATGCTTTGCAAGCATCAATTCCCAGGTCTATATATTCCTCCACATCTGTGCCACATTGGGAACACCACAAGTATGCATCATTGATTAAACTTGAAACTTACCCAAATGGAAACGCTAGTGTTCTTCACATGAGTCAAGATGAAATAGATGGTCTAAACTTGAATGAACGAGAACTGAAAGAGTTGGCTGATGAATTTTTAAAGGTTTTCTTACATCAAAATTTTATTTGAATATTGATTATAAAATTACTTCTCTTTCTATTTTACTGTAGCTCTCTTTTAGTGAAGATGAAAATGGCTTTGCTCATTATGTCATGTCCATTGTGCATAATGCTGCCACTTACATGCCTGATCTCCTTGATCACATGGCTGAAAACTATCCCAATCTTACTGTGAAAAATGGGGTTTTAGGCCGTAATTCTGATATAGAAAGCACTAATATGGCCAGTTTCAAAGAACAGGTGAGTAATGACATGCCTGATGTTAAATTATGGATTTTCAATTAAACAAACAAAAATTCTAGGTGTACAAGACATATAGCGGTGGCACTTTTCGCCAAGGACCTCTACACCAGATTTCACTAGTTGGAACAGTGACAGAAGAAGTTGGGGGATATTTCCCAAAGTTCCTTGAGATGTTGGAAAAGAACATATTTCTTAAATTATCCATGCCATGGGGAGAAACGAGTGTTGTCAACATGGTGAATCCTTTAGAGTCTAACGACGGACCTATTCTCTGGATAAGACCCGGAGAGCAAATGCTTCCTACAGCAGAGCTGAATGCAAATAGGTCCCCGATCAAAAGGAAAAGAACAGGGATTAATGAACTCAGGGTTAGTTACTATCAATAGCTGACGCATAAAATTCATTTTTCACGTAATAATTATGTTCACCTATTTTTTTAAACATTAGAATCTGCAATATTTACCACGATCTTTAGAGGCACGAGAAGTACTTTTTGAAGATCGAACACGTGCACATGCTGATCACGTAGGTCATGGTCTAGATCGTATGACAACAGCAGCAGTTGGCATCCTGAAAGCAGTTCGCTGTGGTGACAAGAGCAAGATCAATCGCATAACCAAAGCATGTTGTGTTTCGGTATCTGTGATATGTGTAAATTACTAAATCCTATATTGTTTACAGGATGTTGTGGCCTTCCACGCCGGTGATTTCAACGACTTGGTCTCACTACTTCAACTCGATACGTATGAACCTCCCATTTCTCAGTGTGTTCAATGGGTGGAAGATGCTAAACTAAACCAACTACATCGCGAAGGCATTCGTTACGCTAAAATACCCCTCTACGACAATGATATCTACTTCCTTCCACGGAATGTTATTCACCAGTTCCGAACAGTGTCTGCTGTGACCAGTATCGCTTGGCATGTCCGTTTGCGACAGTACTACCCGGAATTAATTAAGGTTTACAAAAGAATGGCATCTGAAGAAGGTATATTAAAGTTAAGCAAATTATCAAAATGTTCACAATCTAATTTTCATCCCTATCCTAGGAGGTTTAACTGCAATTGACGAAGATTTGAGACGGCATGGAATGAAACGTTACGTTCCTTCGGCTGCTATGGATGAAAACTGTGATTTAGAACATCACCGTTCTAAACTACGAGTTATGGATGAAAGGATAACTGAAGATGAGAGTGAGGAGGAACCTATGAAAATGGATAAAGTCAAGAGACACGAGGAAAAGGACAAGGAAGGAAAGAAAGGAGATCGATGTAAAGAAACCAAGAAGGAAACATTGAAGCCTGAAAATCATGTTGAAGATTCCAAAGCTAAGAGTGTACTTCGGGAAGAAAAGTCAGACAAATCACGATCATCAAGTGACAGAGAAAAGGCAAAAGATGCAGAGCAACAAACCGATTGCAAAACAAGTAAAGAACATAAAAAGTCCGAGGAAAAATTCGAGAAAACCAAGCGACCTGAACAGTTAAGCAAGGATTCCAAGAAATTGGATGACAAGCAAGACCGTAGTAAAAAACCTGATGACGGAGGAAAAGAATTAAAACATGGAGACGAAAAACCCGTGAAAAGTGATCGTTATGATAAAGGCACCGAGTCTAAAAAAGATGGAAAACAGAAAAGTAAAGAGCATGAACGAATGAGCGATGTCGTGAAATCTGAGCGTCCAAAAGATCTTGAAAAGAAAAGAGAAGAGTGTAACGGTGTCATGGGTGATGGAGAGCTCGTTTTAAACAGTGAGGAAATGCAGGAAATTAAAGAAACGGCTCCTAAACAAGAAACAAGCGAAAAACAACACCAGAAGTCCCCCGAGAATGAATCGCTTAAAGAACGCGACGTTAAAAAGGATCAAAAATTAAAGAGGGAGGAAGATAAAAATGGTAACCGAAGTAAAGATCATCGAAAAGAAAAGTCCAAAGACGGTGAATCAAGATCTGTTATACATAATCGCAGTGAACATAATCGGAGTAGCAAAATTCACGACCACAAGCATACTAATAAGTCCTCCAAAGAAGATAGGCACAAACGAAAAGCTGATCAAGAGGATTCTTCATCTGGTGTCGAACCCAAGAAAAATAAACTTGATCATACGATAGACAGCGCAAAGCAAAAGTCCCGGAATGGAAGTCCAATTGGTAATATAACACATTTTTTATCATAGAAGTGCCATTCGCGTATTAATCATTTTTTTATCGTCTTTGTAGCACCAGCATCGGACTCAAAACTTTATTGCGTCCCGAAGGTATGGCCTAAGCTTGCGGCCGTTAAAAAGGACCTCTTTACTTCTGGAGACCTCCTGGGTTCCATCATGTCCTCTATGTTACCCGTCACAAAAGCGAAAGAAGAAAATGATTAATTTATAATGCGTTCATCTACCGAGAAATGTCTTTGTTTCCTTTTATTGCTTCTGTTACAGCTTTTTAAGGTGTTGGATCTCAGTACCTGACGACACGCCACCTTATTGTTTGATTTTTATAATATACCTATGGCCTGATGAGAAATAAAATCAATCGACTCGAGCTTTTTTTTTGTATCCAGTTCTTAATGTATTTTCTTTTCACTATTATACATTTCTATAGTCAAACATAGAGCGTTCACCGCATCAACTTATCAAAACTTTCACTGCGAAATTTGTCAACACATGAAGCAAACTCTTTTACCTCATTTGCGCAGTACAAAGGCTTATCCTTGTTTTCCTTATAACATTTCAGTAGACGCTCTTTTTGTTCACTGCAGATATTGTTAAATGTGTCTTTAGAAAAAGAACGCTCGACGTCCGCCACAGCTGCACGATACTCTGCTTCAGTTTCTTCGGCAAGTTTCGAATACTAAATACAATTATTTTGTCAAGTTATTGAATTTTCTCACACATATTTGATTTACTTCGACACGATTTTTGACATCTTAATTTGTCTTTGTTTAATGGCACAAAATTGCTACCATTCAAAATCTATTTGTTCCTTACATGTTCTGTAAGATTCAGAAGCTGAGTGCGCCAATGCTCCTGTACTCTTTGAATTTCAGCTTCCTTCTCTTGTCTAATTTTTAAAGCAGTCAAGTGAGCCTCTTCCATAAAGTGTTCATAAGGATTTGGCTCATTTGCTTGTTTACTGCCAGATGAGGCAGTAGCAGTTGGTATAACTACTTCCTTATTTGGTGCCGGAGTTCCTTTAGATGGTTCTTGCATTTCACTAGCAGTAGGTTTAGGAAATTCTGAATCACTATCTTGATCTATAAAGGAATTATAAACCATATAATTGTTGCTTAAATAAGTTCAATAATAAAGGCACAGACTTTGGGGCTGTGTTTGAACAGAAACAGGTTGGTGTGAAATTTTTGCCTCCTTTTCTCTCTCAAGTTCTCCCTTCAAACGTCTCACAACAGAATCAGAGATCTATAATATCAACATAAATATATATTTGTAAGAAATTAGCACAATTTTAAAGGCTATTTGGGAACCTTGATCACTCCGGCGACTTCATCATTAACAACTGCTATTTTCCGATTGCTTGGCGAATTACCCATTTCCTGACTGCTGTCTTACGTTGAGCACCGGTTAGTTAACTGCAATATCCCAAATAGAAATGATTCATTACACTAAAAATACTAGTGTCATTAAGGAATAAACCTGAAAATCAGTTAATGTTCCGACTTTCCGTAGAGACCGTACTGATCTACAATATAGCAGACGAATGCAAAACTGCCAATGTTGACGAGAAGTAGTCAACCGCATTATAATCATTCACGATTTGAAGTTTTTTAGGCTCATTAAAATTTTTACTGTACACATTTTGCGAGAAAAAATAATTTTATTATTTTGCTTAATATTTAAAAATGCTAATGAAAAAAAAAAACTACGGTTAGGCATCAAATTAAAAGTTGACGTTCCGGCGGTATGCGGAATAGGGTTCCTAGGTCTAGCTTGCAATCTGCGGGTTGTAAGTTGTTATTCTAGGCAGGGCTATCCTGCATCCCGCTTCCCTCACTTTCGCTATACCAGACGTCTTGCGATATTTAATTGCTGTACGAATCAAGTGTTTCTTCGTCCTTCGATATCCATTTTTAATGGATGAGTTCTACACTTTGATGTGAAACCGAATTTGGATATAAAAATGGGTAATCGTGTGAACTTTTTATCTTTTCAATTAGATACGATTATTTAGACTGCTTTAATGATGTATTTTTTGGGAACGAGTACGTACATGATTATATTCAAAGTGAATGACAATTGTTATTAAAAACTCATAAAACATACTCAAAACAATTGCGGTTTGCATGAACTTTTAATTAAATTAAGTGTGGTAATACTAGCAGAAATTAAGTAATTGACATACAAAATTACAAGCTATCGTCTATCATATGGTCAAAGAGTGGATGCTGGCCTGCTGGGTTATTGGCTCATGAACCATGTAATTTATTTCATACAATCATTAAAGTATAAATTTTGTTCCTAAACAGATCCCTGTATGGAGATAGATGAAGCTGACAATATTGAACAAGAAAAAAAACCCTTTCCTGAAAACATAACCTTGACTGAAAATGCCTCTTTTACATATAGCTCTACCACAAGTGCCTGTCTTGACTTTTACTTTGAAGTGATGCAACAAACTCAGAATGATCAAATTGTAGAGACACTGAAGAAGTCATGGGAGGAAGAACCACTTGTTTCACTGAAGCTGATTTTTCAGTTACGAGATGTCCGTTCGGGAAAGGGAGCAGTAATTGAATTTCATCACTGTCTCATTTGGCTATTTCACAATCATCCCGGGACATTGCTCTATAATCTCGAATATGTTGCCAAACATGGCTACTGGAAAGATCTCTCGTGGTTTATTAAATTTCTGCTAGAGGAAAAGGTCGCCATGAATAAGGAACGTCAGAAACGTTTGAGAACTTCAGAGTCAAGCAGTGAGCAAGTGAGTATTAAATATTCTCTGGAAGAAATTATCAGGAAACGGATAGATGGTGTTGTAAATAAATCCGTCTGGAAACACTACTTAAAACAATTGCCCGATGATGGATCAAGAAAAAATGCCCAACTAAAATTCAAGGAACTATCAAAAGCTATCCATCTAGAACGGAGCAGAGAAGCTAAGATGAAGAAAAAATCTATGAAAGCTGTCTCATCCGTCAAGCTTTTGAACTTCAAAACCCTTCATCGTCATTTCCCTGCAGTGTATGACAAGGTTGTCAACTTATTTGCATCTGCTCTAAAGCGTGACAAGGAGGTTCTAGAAAAAGATAAAAGTTTGCCAAAGACTGCTTTAGCGGGGAAATGGGCTCCTGCAATTGGAGGTTCCATTGATGCTGTTACTTCACTTGGAAAAAACATTGCTCGCTCATTGTATTCTATGACATTTCAACGTGACCCAAAAGAATCTGATTTAGATTACGACAAAAAAGCCTTCATTTACTACAGAAAAGAATTCCTGGCTCCGCTGAGAGCTTCAATCAACGTACCGGAACGAACAATGTCAATGAAGAAATGGACTGAACTTGACTACCAAAGAGTACCATCGGTGTGCATGAAAAGAAATAAGAAGTTATTTTTAAAGAACGATGCCGAGCGATTTTCCCAATACCTCGAAGATGTAAAGTCAGGGATAAAGAAAATTGCGTCCGGAGCTCTACTCCCCCATGAAATTATTAAGCAGTTCATGAAGCCCATCTCTTCTCTGCCTGAAGAATTGATGACAGTAGGAGAACTTCAGTGGAAAAGCTATGTCGAGAATTTGAAGAAATCTGGACTGTTTGAAAGCTGTTTGTCTGTCTGCGATGTTTCCGGATCTATGAGCGGTAGTTTACAACCATTTCTTGCCATTTAAATTTGGACGTGTTTCATAGAAAGCCTTAATTATTGTAGGGATCCCGATGGAAGTAGCCATAGCTCTGTCTCTCCTAACAGCCGAGCTTTCAAAGCCGCCTTTCACAAGCTACATATGTAGTTTCTCATCCACCCCATCTTTTCAGAAGATAGACCAGCCCACGCTAATGAAAAAAATTGAATCAGTCCTGGAAATGGATTGGGGAATGAGCACCAACATCCAGGTAAAAATTTACCAACAATTATGTGAAATTTGAATTAATATCGCAGCCATACGTTCTTGACGTTCTCTAGGCAGTCTTTGACCTCATATTAGAACTAGCAATCAGCATTAAACTTCCACCTAAAGAAATGGTGAAAACTCTGTTTATTTTCTCGGATATGGAGTTTGATGAATGCGGAGGGAACGAATATGAGACTGACTACCAGTTCGTTAAGAGAAAATTCGAGCAAGGTGGTTATCCGCTTCCAGCCATTGTATTTTGGAACCTTCGGGGAAATGGCAAGCGCTCTAAACCAGCTTCTAAAGATGAAATTAACGTCGCATTCGTTTCTGGCTTTTCTGGACAAATGCTGAAGACATTTCTTGAAAGCGGAGAATTTGATTCACCTTATTTAGCTATGCTTAAAACACTTGGAACAACTTACGATCATTTAAAAGTCGTTGACTAATGCAGTGTTGTACTCCATGATATTCATTATTTATGCAAGGTATTAACGCGTTACTTTTCTGCTGCAGTTCTTATCTTGATCTTATATGTTCTACGTTATCTGTTATGCATACTTATGTATATTTTTTTTTACTAAAAATTACGAATCCAATTCCTTTCCAATTTACTCGATTTCCAAAACCTCTTGATACATCTGATATACATATATTTTCGTTTGTTGTTCTGTATCTGTGGATTCACTTTTGCTTAACCCTTTGGAGCTTTGACGCAATTATGATGATAACGTCGCACTGCACAATAAATTCGCACATTTCACCATAACTATTACGTACATAACATCTACATTAAATTATTAATTATAAATAACTTATTATTACTAAAACATAAACAGGAAATGAAGTAGTGAACCCTGTAGTCTTATACATTAGCATATTACTGAATTTTCACCCAGTAGGACTTATAGAATATAAAAATTATAAATCGTCTGTAATTATTTAACGGATGGACTATCCGCTATAACAGACCGTGTTAACAACGGTCAGACTTTGAATATAGTCCCTATTGCGAAAATCATTTACTTTCATACGGTTTGTCTGAATGCATTCATAGTTGGCAATATGACGTAAGATATAATAAATATTTGTTTTTATTATTTGAAAAAATTTCAGTTACCTGTTTTATTATGGGTTTTCAAACAAATAAAATTTCAATTATAATTTTGAAATACTCAATTTCAATATTTCCCGGAACTGGGAAGGTTTTGATCGGTAACGTTTCTCATAGATATGAGCAAAGTTCATGAAAAAAAAAATACTTCTTTCAATTAGTTTGAGGTTAAAAATGATCTCGATGCTGGAATTAAGGAATATCGCAACATTGCAAAACACAGCAGAACAATATTCATTTCAAAAATTCGTTTAAAACATGGCGGACGCAGCTACATCAAATCTCGGTGATTTAATAAAAAATTCAAAGATTCTCGTAGTAGGAGCTGGTGGCATTGGATGTGAGCTTCTGAAGAATCTTGTTCTTTCAGGCTTTAATGATATTCTTGTGGTAGGTGATAATTTTAGTGTGCCCTATTTGTAAGACTTGTCACCTCGAGCCGGTGTACACCGCTATACATATGAAGCATTAAGCTGTCAGACATTACAAATCAACTGACGTCATTGATGTAAAATCCTGATACAATATAAATGTTTAATTTTTTCTTACCTGATCCTGAATTCCTGTGTAAATCTGCATTGGCTTTTCTATAACTGTTAATAACATTAATTTCTTATACTGTAGATTGATCTGGACACTATAGATGTTAGCAACCTCAACAGACAGTTTCTTTTTCAAAAAGAACATGTGGGAAAATCTAAAGCTGTGGTTGCAAGGGAAAGTGCCTTAGGATTCAATCCAGATGTCACAATTATTGCCAAACATGACAGTGTTATGAGGTAAGATTAAAATATTATCTGTTTGTTTAATATTGATTTAAATTATATTTGATCTCATTACTCATTTTTATTTTCAGTTCTGAATACAATGTTAATTTCTTCAAACAATTCACAATAGTGATGAATGCTTTGGATAATAGAGCTGCCAGAAGCCATGTGAACCGAATGTGTTTAGCTGCCAATGTTCCTTTAATTGAAAGTGGTACAGCTGGGTATTTGGGCCAAGTGACGGTCATAAAAAAGGGTTTGTCTGAATGCTATGACTGCAATCCCAAAGCTGGTCAAAAATCATTTCCTGGATGTACTATTCGCAACACCCCTTCAGAGCCAATTCATTGCATTGTGTGGGCAAAGCATCTCTTTAACCAACTTTTTGGCGAAGCTGACCCTGATGAAGATGTTTCACCAGATACTGCTGATCCTGAAGCAGCTGGTATGACATAAAGTTGTTTGCATTCTGTTATGTAACATAATTTATTTTTTTTTATCATTCTCTTATATGTAAAGGTGATGCTGGTTCAGTAGCTTTGCAAAGCAAATCAGATAATTCAGGAAATGTAACACGCACGTCTACTCGAGTGTGGGCTCAGCAGTGTGAATATGATCCAAGCAAACTGTTCGGGAAATTTTTCTGTGACGACATTAAGTATTTGCTATCAATGGATAAGTTGTGGGCGAAACGAACGCCTCCTAACCCCTTGTCATGGGACCAGCTCTCCGGTAAAATGTGTTTCTTGAAACGATTCTTTAAATGAATCTCTTAATATCTAAGAATTTTATAGATGAACCTTGCGGCCACCAGGAAGGAATCATTAAAGATCAACGTGTTTGGAGTCTGGCAGAATGCGCTCTGGTTATGGCCGCATCGGTCAAAATCTTGTATCAACGATTCAAGGTAATTTAATTAATTATTAAGGGTTGTCAATCGTTCTGCTAAAAGTAAAAAAATAAATTACCGACTATATGTTTACAAGCTTTTTGTCCAATCCTCAAATCCATTTTTCTTAGGAATTAAAAGGGGAAGGAAGTTTTCTTGTCTGGGATAAAGATGATGAAGCTTCAATGGATTTTGTTACAGCTTGTGCAAACTTGCGCTCTTGTGTGTTCTCAATTCCCAGAAAGAGCCGATTTGACGTTAAAGGTAAGTTTTTGGTTTCTTTTCTTAACCAAAATATGCGTAATTCAACGTTTTTATATATTCAGCAATGGCCGGCAACATTATCCCAGGTAGACATTGATATATACATTTCTTTACTTGCAGTATTAATGGCTATTATTTATTTTCTTTAGCTATTGCAACCACAAACGCAGTTATTGCAGGTCTCATTGTTTTTGAAGCTTTTAAAATTCTTGAAGAGAAGTGGGAGGATTGTCGCCATGTAAATTAGGAATTTATAAAAAATCGAATCGCGTTTTATTTTTAATTTTTCCGTTCTTGAATTGTTATAGGTATACCTTAACAGTAAACCAAATGCCCTGAACAAAGTTATTGCTCCGTCCTCGCTGGATAGTGCGAATCCCAAGTGCTACGTTTGCTCACATCAACCTGAAGTTATATCCCGAAAAAAGTTAGATTTCTCTGTTTATTTTAATTAATTAATATTTTTCTTTTGCCAGGTCACCGTTTTACTGAACGTCTCCCAAATGACGGTACAGTCTTTTGAAGAGAAAGTTCTTCGCGGGGCTTTACATATGATCTCTCCTGACGTTATGGTTGACGACGGTAGGGTTCTCATATCATCAGAAGAAGGCGAAACAACAGAAAATATGACGAAGCTCCTTTCAGTGCGTCTAGTTACGAATGTGTAATTTTATATGATATTTAATCTCATATCTTTTATTAGGACTTCAACGTTTCTGATGGATCTAGACTTCGTTGTGAAGATTTCCACCAGGAATATAATTTAAATATCACGATTGCTCATCGGTAACTTTACCCGGTCGATTTCTGTATTCCTTTCCGTGTGTTGATGCATTATTTTTATTCAAGAGATCAATTGGAAGAAAATCGTGAGTTTTCGATTATTGCCGATCCAGCACAACTTCAACCAAAGGCGGCGATAGAATCCAGTGGACCACAACCTTCGACCTCGTCTTCTTCGGTCCCTTCTTCGGTCCCTTCTTCATCCACTCTCATAACTGGTGGGGACACGT
>Ga0247722_10001050_pt1 | contig 15714 bp, 15 predicted proteins | sample MSEWelMarce3H_FC_FD_189094 | JGI IMG/M metagenome (GOLD analysis project Ga0247722, IMG submission 189094) | Subsurface sediment microbial communities from gas well in West Virginia, United States - MSEEL Well Study Marcellus 3H_FC | ecosystem: Environmental > Terrestrial > Deep subsurface >... | reverse complement strand
CGCCACACATTCTTCTTGCGTCTTGCGTTTCAAATCCGGGATAGGCATATCAAAGCATTGTTGAGTAATAAACCTGACCACATTTTCATGATAGGGCAGTTTCTCATTCATTTGTTTAAGTTGATGCGCTTTGCGTCGGGCGTACAAATCTAGACGAACGCCTGAAAACTCTTTCAGGATTTCGGTAAAGGATTCATACTTTTGAATTTGGCATCTAGAATTGAATGCGTGCATATTGGTGAGTTTGAGTTTGTAAGACAAAGACTTCTCCAAGACTTTTAGGTGATCGGGGTTACCGGTCAACTTAATCTTGAAATTGACTTGAGTGTCTGTAGATACATTTGTGTACCCTGCGATAATACCAAGTTCTTCTTGCGTATCTAGCCATTCTTTGTAATCGGATGTCCATGTTTCCACAGGCAATTCCGTAATTTCCATCGTGTCACCTTTTACAGTCCAGCATCCGGAAACTGTCAAATCTTTAACAGTGCCACGGAAACCAGCATACCAAGGTTCCAGATGAATATCATCCAAAGAAGATTTTTTCTGTAGCCAAGACTTCAGTCCGGCTACAAGAACAGTAGGATTACATGGAGGAATAAAGGTTGAATACCCAGTACCAATTCCACGTGCTCCGTTTACGAGAAGCATAGGGATTACCGGAGCATACCAATACGGTTCTACAGGCAGTCCATCATCTTCACGATACTGAAGGCACCCCAAATCTTCTTGGGGAACCAAATTTGCAACATGTTTTTGTAGATGTGTATGAATGTAACGAGGCGAGGCGGAATCTTTACCACCTTGTAGTCGTGTCCCAAACTGTCCTTGCGGGACAAACCATGGAAGATTATTAGATCCTACAAAGTCTTGGGCCATGCCTACAATCGTATCATTCAATGAAGCCTCGCCATGATGGTACCCAGAATGTTCTGAGACATACCCTGCGAATTGTGCTACTCTGATCTCTGATTTCAAATTTCTCTTGAACGCAGAAAACAGAATTTTCCGCTGAGACGTTTTCAGGCCATCCATCATATTAGGAATTGATCGTTCCAAATTGTAATTGGAAAAGTGGATCAGATCTTTGTCTACGAAATCAGAGTAACTGACTTCTGTTGCGGAAGTCAGAATATTAGATTCTAGATGGCCAGATAGCCAAACTTTACGTTGATCGGCCATGGATTTGTTGAAGGCCAATTCAATTGACGCATCATCTTTTTTGTCGGCATACGTATACTTCACCACATTCATGGATTTGAAATATTCACGTGCTTCTGCAGGAGTAGACGTACCTAACCCTTTATAATATTTGACATTCCATCCAGAATTCTGTTTCTTCCATTCTTCGTATTCGTATTGAGTGAAGAAGGACAGAATCTTGGAGGACTTTGTTGCTTTAACAATTGGAGTTGCCATATAGGTAATAAACCCTGGAATCTGGATCAGATCGTGCCACAGTTCGTGGAACAGATTGATCAGAAGTCCGCGAATATGGGAACCGTCATAATCCTGATCTGTCATGATCAGAATACGTCCGTAACGCAATGATTTCGTATCTGCGTATTTCTTTCCGGATTCGAGACCCAGAATCTTTTTGAGGTTTGCTACTTCCTCTGTCTGTTCAACTTTACGAGCTGATGTATCTTTCACGTTGAGAAGTTTACCTCGCAAAGGAAAGACACCGAATCGTGCTCTCTGTTCTTGTGTCAGACCGGAAACAGCCATAGATTTAGCTGAATCTCCTTCTGTGAGAATTAGAGTACACTCATGACTTTTTGCTGTTCCGGCCAATGAAGCATCATCCAGTTTAGGAATGACAACTTTAGAGACTTTACGTCCATCTGTTTTCTTCTGGTCCTTTTGATCTTTACGATCCTGCTCTTCCATAACTTTTTCAACTAGTTCTAGTTTCAACAGTTTCTTAAGAAATTCAGGGCTCAATTTACACGAAACTTTAGAAGTCAAAACTTCTTTGGTTTGTGATGAGAATGCCGGATTTTCTACGGAACAGTGAATGAACACTGCAAGCATATCGCGAACCATGGCTGGTTTCACTTTCATCTTCTTTTTGGTTTCAATGTGTCCGACAATAAACGATACAATCTGGGACACAATTTCATCAACGTGTTTACCAGACCGAGTCCAAATACCATTGACAAATGAAATTGTCATGGCCTTATCTTGCGGAGAATCTGAGACTGCAATGTTCCAACGCTCCTGAGGAGTGTCCAGAATCAATTTTGTTTCAGGAATATACCAGGATGCGTAAGCACCCAAATCTTTGAACTTGATATGTTCAGAATTCCAGTGTACTTTTACATCACGTCCAGCAGTCATTGCCAGATCGTAAACACGTCTCTGAATGACTTGAATCATTCCTTCAGGAATACAGGCCATCCCAAACTTTTGAAAGTCGGGAGTCCACATAAGTTGAACGAAAGATTTGTTTTTAGATTTTGTGATTACCGGTTTGCCGATCTTGGTCATATTATCTTCAAAGGTCTGTGCGTATCTTAGTTCACGCTGAGAATCCACAATGGTAACATCCAAACTTTTAGCAAAGATGTTCACGAGTTTTACCCCGTAACCATTCTTTCCGCCTACAAGTTTCTTTTCATCTTTATCGTAATTTGTTGAGGTCAGCAGTTCTCCAAAGATCATCTGGGGAATCCATCCGTGCTGGGGATGCTGTTCTACATCAATTGCTTCTCCGTCATTTTTAATGGTCAGAGTCTGTGAATCTACGGTTACCCAAATATTTTTCACAGGATTGGAAGACTTTCGTTGCTGAAGTCGCACAACATGATCATGCGCATTCACCAAAAGTTCATCTACCAATTTATAGAATCCAGGATTAAACGAAACCGTCTTCTGGATGAATGATGAACCTGAAACTACATACTGTTCCTCGGGAGCCGTCTCAATACTTCCGATATAGGTATCAGGAAGATTGTAGATATGCTCGCGATGCGTATGCTTTTGGTAACGGTCCATCGTAAATACTTAGATCAAGGCTACAACCAAGTAAATCCATTTTGGATTTTACCAGAACACACTTTAAAAAGTAAAATGCCTCCTCGCAAAAAAGTTGTGCCAATCGCCGAAACTCCAGTTGTTTTCTTTTTAAAAATTTCCGATCAAGAAGAACAGATTCTTCCTGTAGGACAGACAACTAGTTACTCAGAGATTCTAGATAACGCTGTTCGGCAAGGAGAGGAACGGTTTTCGAACTCTATTCTGAAACCAATGTTGGAACAAATCTTTGCAGAGAAGGTATACTCTGAATATACGGCTTGTTTTTGGTGCTGTCATCAATTTGATGGATTCCAATTCAAATCTCCAGTTTCCTATAACACCTATAAAGATTTGTACACATGTGAAGGAAACTTTTGTTCTCCTGAATGTTGTTTGGCACATTTGTATTCCGATTCAACTGTTTCGGATACACAACGTTGGAATAGACATGCACTCCTCATTAAATTGTATGGGAGTTTATATCCAGATTACCTTATAAGTCCAGCACCTCCACGCACTTTGCTCCGAATGTTTGGTGGAGTCCTGGATATCAAACAATATCGTGAATATTTGTCTGGGCCTAATGATCTGATTGGATGTGAAATGCCTCCTATTCGAACTGTATTTCCTTCGATGAATATCCAAGGTCCTCTGAGAGATGTCAAGAAGTACGTTTCTTTGGCAAATGAAGTTATTGATAAAGCATCTGAGTCTTTGCGTCTAAAACGTACTAAACCTCTACAGCAAAATATCCAGACTATTGACATGTGTATTAAACGTTAAAGCCCCAGAAAGAAAAATGAATGGACAGATGGTAGATCTGATAAAAACTCAGATGGTTCTGAGTGGATCAGGAAGTTTGAAAGCCTTTTTGGGTGTCACGTTGGCGGAAAAAGTAATTCCTCTGATACCATCCTTTGCTGAAAAAGTTTTTATGTTTTTGCCGGCTTCTTTCCAATGTTGTAGACGTGCTCAGCGTGATCCTCCACCACCAGATAAACAAATCCAAGCAGTTATTACATTTGAACGGGAAAAGGAAGATAAGAAAGGAAATACGGTATTCCAGAACCGAATGGATGCTGTAATTCATTCTGTATCCAAACTTCCTAAAATCAGGAATCTGTTATCCATTACTCATCACGATTACATTCCTCATGAATTCGAACCTATTTTGATTGACACTGATCTTTATTTTCAATTGGTGTCTGTTTCATACACGAATGGAATGATTGAACTTCTTAAATTTAAACTATTTTGCTTTGAACATGAGAATCTATATCTCCAACAATATGTTGAATCTTGTTGTCTAGGATATGATCGTCATATGGCAAATAAACTGGGAACTCAAAAGTTCTTTTTCGATATGATGGTTGATCAAAAGAAACCCAATATTCGTAATCCTTTGCCATCTAGCCATATCGTATTCCAAAAGCATAAATTTACAACATCACGAACCTTTGATAATGTTTTTTTCGAACAAAAGGAAGATGTTCGGAATCATACTGAATTCTTTTTGGAGAGAAAGGATTGGTATGATGCAAAAGGTATTCCTCATACTCTGGGATTCATGTTTCACGGTTCACCTGGATGTGGAAAAACATCAACAATGAAGGCTATTGCGAATGTCGGTAAACGTCATATTATTAATTTGCACCTATCCGAAATCAGATCTAAAGAACAGTTGAATCATCTGTTTTTTAATGATGAAATCAATGTTATGGACGGTGGAAAATCCGAGAGGTACACGATTCCTGTGAATGAACGTATGTATGTCATTGAAGATATTGATGCTATGGGAGAGATTGTTTTGCGTCGTGAATTCAAAAAGCCGCAAGAAAAGAAAATTAAAATGGATGATCTAGGTAACATCATTCAAGAAGAAGAAAATCCAATTGATCTTTCCTTTCTCTTAAACTTATTGGATGGTACCCTAGAATCTAGTGGTCGAATTATTGCGATTTCTACAAATTTTCCGGAACGAATTGATTCTGCTTTGATCAGACCAGGTAGAATTGATATGATTATTCATTTCCGTAAATGTTCGGTAGGAATCCTACGTGAAATGATTGAATCATTTTATGATCAGAAACTTGAGCAGGAACTTGATGAAACGCTGAATGAACGTTGGTCACCTGCTGAAGTCAATCAGATTTTGTTTCGTAATTTTAAGAATATGGAAAAGGCGATTAGCGAACTGAAAACATTGACACCCAATGAACTCTACGGATTTAATTCTCCATGATTTTTAGAGTCAATTTCATGAGGAGTTCAATGTATTGCCAGACCACTTCTTTTGAAGCAGGTGACATTCCTTTCACATACTCTTTCAGTTTATGAATCACATCAATATCTGCATTCTTTTGGGTATAATCTTGATCCATAAAGAAAGATTCATCGCGTGCTGCAATCTTTTCTTGAAACGGGTCAATGACTTCAGATTTAATATAATTTACTGCTAACATTGGGTTGGTATTTCGAATCAATGTTATTGCAGTCACAAAATTAGGAAAATCTGGATCTTCAGGGTACATACCTTTCAACTCTCCAAGAAAGGAAATAAACTGATTAAAAAAAGCGTCCAAAAAGACTTTACGGGACATTATTATTTTAACTAGATGTATTCCATTAAAATTAGAACCGCGGGTAAAATTCTTACCACAGGTAAAGATAAATGCTATCTACTGGCGAATGGATTCGTAATAAGAAGTTTCTAGGGCTTCGATCTAACTTAACTAATGATTCAATCCCTGTATTTAATTCTGCAAAACCATCTGATATTCAAGGAAACTTAAATGTTGGTTCAGTTCGATCTATTCGTCAAACCGGTTCATCTCGAATTCGTAATGTAGCATCTGATCGTACTTTATTAGTTGCTCTGCGAGCTGGTAGTTACCTATCCAAATCTGAAGTGTTTAACAGTACAACCGGATTTTCAAGGGATATTCCTGCAACAACCGTTAATTCTTTATGCGGTTGCCAGACTGGTACAGTTAATAAACCTGGTCTATGTCCTACATGCCGATAAACTATTTCCTCTGAATTCCTCCAAACTCTTTCTTTCGCTGTTCTTCCATGGCTTGCATACGTTGGGTTACATCGGATACACCTTTATTCAAAGTATTTTCAGGTTTAGATTCAGCAGGACCTGAAGGTGCTGGTCCGCCTAAAAAGGTGTACATACTATTGCCTTCAGATCCGTGCGCTGTAGGAGTATTCCAATCAGAAAATGCTTCCGTCAAAGAACTGCGACCTTCAAATCCCCACGCACTAATATCACCCACAACTTGCTGTTCCTTTACAGGTAATTCAGATCTAGAATTAGTAGGTTTTCCAATGTATCCAAAGATGTCCTTGCCGACGATGACCTCTTTAGATTCAGGATTATACAAAGTAGGAACCTTTTTCAAGAACTCAGGGATCTGATGGCGAGGGAGAGTTTCCACCAGAATAAACTTGTATAGGGAAGATTTATTCAGGGCCTTTAAGGTTTCCATAATTTGTTTGCTGTGAGGACATCGTTCACTATAAAAGAGGTACGGTTGAGACATTTTGCTTCTTGTACTGAAAAAACGGAAATAAACAAGAACGTGACAAAGACAAAGAAAAATGGCATCTCTAACTGTGAAGAAAAATACTCCCTTCATGCTGGACGTTGAATTCCAGCATTTTCCCTTGACGTTCATCAATGCTCTGAGACGTATTTTGGTAGGAAACTATCTGCCTCAGGTCATGCTTTCAGGTATTGAAATTTTGAACAACACGACACAGATGCCTCACGAGATGATTAAACATCGCGTGGGTCTTCTTCCTGTCGCAGTTCAACCAGATGATGCAGAAACAATCAAGAACGCAACAGTATCTCTGGTAGTAACGCCAATTCCGGATAAGGATCGACTAATTACCACTGACGATTTCAAGATTGAAAAAGGTCCATCAAGTTTGATCATGAAAGATCGTGATCTCAATAAACCCTTGTTGTTCATCAAAGTTCGCAAGGGTGAAGAAATTCATCTAGAATGTAAACTAAATCTAGAGAAAGGATCACATGTTTGTACTGCATCATATAAGTACCATGTAGATCCTGATCGTCTCAAGGTAGACCGTGAAAAGTTTCTTACAAAAGAAGGAGCAGATCCACGCGAATTTGATAACTTTTATTACCAGAAATCTTATTCTGTAGATGAACGTGGTCGCCCTAATTGGGTAGACTTTCAAGTGGAAAGTGTAGGTGTGATCAAATCTAAAGAACTTCTGAAAATGGCTAATGTCTATCTCCGCAAAACGATTGATGAGTGGGTAGCTGAAGGTCTTGAAAACATTTCTCGTGAATCAGAGAAGAATGTATATTCTGTCAACTTGAAACGAGGTGATCATACCGAAGGTGCTCTGCTTCAAGAAATGATTTATCATGGAGGAAAGACCGGATTCGTATCTTATGATATTCTCCATCCTCTTCTCAAAGATCTTTCTTTGAAATGGATCTCTGAATCGGCACCTGAAGAAGTTCTCAAGGAAGTCCAGAAAAAGATTCACGAATATTCTGACATCGTCGAAAAAGCGCTATAGAATAATGGACTATATCCTGAAATTTGAACAAGCAGATTATGAAGTTCTGGAAACAATAGACTTCTCTGAAGAAGTATCTAAGCCTCAAGAGTTACGATTCTATACACTAGATGAACAACTCAGAGACTTTTTTGAAAAAAGTATTTCAGGTGGAAAACCTACTAAATTCGAATTGAAATCCCTGATGTATGATCGTGATCGAATCCGTAAAGCCTATGATAAATTAATTGTGGCTACAGATACAGATTATTTGGTTAATACGCATCGAACTTCATTGAACGTTCCTTGGATCCATCCTGTCTATTCAGAGTTCAAATTGAAAGCCTATTCAGTAGACAAAGAGTACCTGCCATTATTTGAACCTGTGCGCATTCGTCAACCCAATTATTACCCTGGATTGATAAACTCTCTTCCTAAACCTTATGTATCCTCTGCTAATGGACGTCGAACTGTAGGAGATTTTTTAAATTCTGAAGGAGAGAAACCAATTAAAGTATTAGATGGATTTACCCGTTCTAAAAAGGTCATTCAAGATGATGGATCTTTCATTCTTGAAGATCTGACTCTAACTGATCCTGATGATGTACATGTAGAAGGATATTATTTAGGAGAACGTGGAGTTCCAATCCCAAATCCATTGGACCATCCTTTTTTGAACTCAGAAAAACCTTCTTTTTACAAAACTGATTTTGATTTGTTGGACGTATTCCCAGGTATCGAATCTATTCTAGAACATGCGGTTCCCAAAACTGAAGATCCTTACGGAGAAGGTTTGAAATACTTAAAAGTGTATGACTTGAAACTGACCCAAGTTCCTTGGAATTTATGGAAAATGAGATTTCCACCTGCCGATCAAAAACATTCGCCAAAAGAAATTAAGCATCTAGAATTTCCTAAACAAGATGAAAAGGCTCCTTCAGAAATCTTATTGAAATCTTATTCTGATTGGCATCATGCCCTGAATGAACGCTATTGGTTATCTTTGCAGGTAGATGCGGGGTTGTACGTTCCTCGTCTTCTGATTTCACGAAGTAGTCAGCACGGCTTAGTTGCGTTGGGATCACCTGAAGGACCTGTACACCATCCTCAATCCACCATAGATATTTGTCAACATTTGACATCTGATTTTGATTCTTTTTTGAATTCTGGATTATACAGGTACGGCAAAAAAGATAAGGAAGGAATTGAGATTGAAGATGGTACTTGCGTCACAGTAGGACATATTCAGCAAGAAAAAGGATTAACAGTAACTCGTGGACGTCTAGGATGGTCTGAATCAACTGAATCCGATATTCAGAAAGAGTACAAGCATCTCCTGGAAAAATTCCGAGAACATTCGGAAATCAATTTCACTAAATACGAAAAAGTTGAAACTCTGCAAGAATCTGAATTACGTAAGACCATTCTGAGTATCTTGGAAGATACCATGAGAACCCCACAAGATAAAGCAGATGCTGTAGAACTTCTTATCCGAGATACAGATCTTCAGAATAAACAATATTCTGATCACGGAATTCCTGTTTTGTGTCAGCACACCATGTCTATTTTGCGTGGAAACTTAGAAGAGAATCCTCGTAATTTTTATGTGGAATGGACTGCAGTAGCACAAGGTAAACGTGTATGTAAATTCTGTGGTGAAGAAGTTTCTGGTGAAGTAACTGTGGCTACTGATGAATATGATGAGAATGGACACTTAGTTGCTACTTACGAATCATTGGGAACTGATGCTCCTGAACAAACTGTATCCAATTTTGCTAATTCATTGAATGCGCTGAGATCTGTATTTGATTTGAATCATGGTGGTGAAGCAGGATTATTTTTGCTTCTAGCTACATTACAACTTCTTCCTCAAGAATCTCAATTGATTCCTGTATTAAGTTTGATGCGTGAACTTACAAAAGCATTGAAGTCTCGTAAAGCATCTAAACCTGATCAAGATCGTATTGAAAGTTTACTGTGTATTCCTGCTTTGGTTATTATTCTGCAAGTACACCAACCTTTTCTGATTCCAAAGAGATCGATCAATAATAAACCGTTCAGATTGGGAGGTTATCCTCGTGATTCCGATTCTCCTGAGTCTAGTCCAGTTTTGGACTCTGTATTGGCTATCACTCAAAAAATGTTATCCGAAATTCCTTCACGCGGTGCACTGAACGAACTATCTAAAAATATTACCAATCTCAAAAAGATTCGTGATGAAACTCTTCCTTTCCTAAAAGTTTTTGCAGGAAAATTCAAGACTCTTCTGGAATCTGCTCGTGAACGATATGAAGAACCTCCTGAAGCCGATGAACTAAATAGTATTACATTCCCTCTTAAACAAACACCTAAATCTCTGGAACCAGGAAAATCGTTAGGAGCAGAAGAATTAGGACATTGTGAAGGACGTGAATTGGTCCGCTGGGTCACAAAACGTCTTCCCACAGTATCTCAAGTAGTACTGAAACTCGATCCAAAAATACCTCCAAGTCCTGATTTGAAATTAATTGAATCTGAGAATGTATCTTTATCCTTCAACAAATTAACTAAAAAAGAAATCGAAGAGAATGTGGGTCTAGGCTTACCTAAAGAGTTTAAGATGTTTACCGATGCTTTGAAAGGAGATTTGTATACATTTATTTCATTGACTTCACGAGTTCTTGATATTCTGGCAACTACAACATACGATAAAAAGAAGATAGCATCTTTGCGTGATGCTCTGAACGTAAAATACGAATCAGCATCTTATATGCGAGACGTAGCAAAAGGTGTATTCTTTAAAGCCTTATCCGGAATTCCAGCAACGCCAATGAAGACATTATTAGAATCTATTAAGACAGATTTAGTCTTTAAAATGCTTCTTCAATCTAAAGAAAAAGCCGAAAAGGAAGAATTAGAATTACGTACTCGTGAAAAGAATGAATTGAAAGCCCGATACCGTGAAATGACTGATACTAAACGTGAATTAGTCAAGATGTTAGTTGATATTGGTATTTCTGAATTTATTGTGACGAATGAAGATCGTCGCAGATTCGCACAAGATTTTAATCAAAAAATGGAGCAAGAGTATGAAGAATCTTTGCTGGATAAACCTGAAGGAAACTTTATTCGAGATTACGTAGAAAATGGTGATCAGCCTATAGACGTTCTAGGAAATATTCAAGAAGTAGATTTTGGTGATTATGGAGATCGTGAAGTCCGTGATTATAATGATTACACAACGATTTACGCATTTGACGAAGAATAAGAAAAAATGAGTGTTACAATTCGTCTATCTCGTTGCGATAATAAAGAACGCGATGATGTGATCTCGATCCGTCGCAGAATGAATGGTGGTCTTCTGGTCAGATATGTTGATGCCAATCTACCAAGAAATGTTTGGATTTCTGATAAGTCATACAGTGAAGTCATGCATTATCTTCAACGTATTTTTGCTGGACTAAATATGGAAATTGATCCATTTAAAGGTCTCCAACTAGATGTTCCTGGTTATCCTCTAGTTTTTTATCATGTTCCAGATTTGTCTTCTGAAGTTGTTACCCGTATTATGGAAACAATTCGTGAATGGATTATCAGTCCTCCATCTTCGTTTTTTCAATAAGGTAATTGCGTGATTTATAAAGATTTAGGCGTTCTTGGAATTGTCTGCGGAAAGGAGGATCTACAATGTCCAGAATGAGAGGATGAACTTTTCTGACTCCTTTTTCTTCTCGCAATATCCTACCCAAAATCTGATCTACATCAGGTCTTGAAGTTGCCATCAGCAAAGTGTTCAGCGAAGGAACATCAAATCCTTCTTTACACATTTGGTAGGTTCCGATCAGAATTCTCTTTGTATCAATCATTTCTTGACGCTGTTCTGCTTTAACATCTCTACCCAAAATCCCAGAATCTGCTTTCATTTTCTCCGACATCAGGGATACCAAAGCCTTTGTATGTTCTACTCGATCAGTCAAGACCAGAATACGTCTCCGAGGGTCTCTGTATACATCTTCCAGGATTTCTATTAGAAACTTATTTCGTTGTTCAGAAGCAACAACTTTATTCACCATGAGTGATGTAAACATTACTCCTGATGGATTCAGAATCACTTCATTGAACTTTGGATCTTCAGGTTCAAATTCATAATATTCAACTTTAACTAGATCATCAACTTTATCAGCAGTATTAGATTTGTAGAGTAGAGGACCAAGTAGCCAGTGAATCACGTACATCAGTTTATCTTTGCGTTCAGGTGTGGCAGACAGACCCAACATATATTTTGATGTTAATTTTGGAATTGATCGTGAAAAGCAATCTGAAGCAATATGGTGACATTCATCAACGATAGTAAATCCAATATGGTCAAAGATAGGTCCGTATTCTTTGAGTGATACGGATTGCAACATTGCTACCACCACATCTTTATTATGGATATCTACTGTATCTCCTTGCAAGAATCCAATTCGGGCTTTAGGAAGAAAGGCTTTAATTCGGTCTACCCATTGATCTTTAAGAAATGTATTGTGAACCAGGATAATAGTTGGTACTTTTAGTTGAGCGGCAATATATAGAGCACAGATTGTTTTACCTCCACCGGTTTGTAACGAAATAATTCCATCATGAGGTTCAGGTTTCAAGAAAGAATTCACAACCGGAATCTGTACATCTCTCAAGGTTCCATTAAAGAACCAATGTGGATCTGATGTTTTGGCAACTTCTCGGTTTGTTTTAAGAAAGGGTCCGAAAGTTTCAATACCATAATGTTTTGGAACATAAAGGTATTCATCATCTTCTGAAAAGAGCATATGTTTTTTCACAAATTGAGGTTTGACAAATACAGAAGGAATATAAGGTTTTACGGTGAGACATCCTTTAACGTGATGTGCGTTCACGTCACGTTTAAGAATTCGGTATCCGCGTTGACAGAGCATTACTTATTTATGGGTGTACAAACGGCCATCCATTTTAGATAATGTTTCCAATTAAAGGTTTTAATCTTCCTGCCATTAGGGCAAAACGAGAATCCATAGATGTAGAAAAGATCTGTTTGGAAGAAGCCATCGTGAAAAAATCGATCAACAGTTGAATATTTAATTCTTGTTTTGTCGTTCCAAGATCTTCAGGCTTTGAATAATGTAATCCGGTACTGCCTACATCATATAATTTTGATAAAATAGGTGATTTATCACGAGCCTTCCATAATTTTGCATATTCTGCGTCATCAGTTATAACTATACAACCACCTCCATTACTTAATAATCCTCTATGTACTAATTTAATAAATAATTCTTGAAATCTTCGTTCACGAAATTCTTTTGTTTTAAACCGATCAGTTCCTCGCAAGTGAATACACCATTTATCTTTTAAGTTAAATAATCTCTGACGTTGTTGTATAGTATCCACAATTTTTGGATGAATTACCTTTAATCCCATGAATGTATAATCTGGGTATAATGTTCTGTTTCCTCCGCATACAGCAACTACAATATCTGCATCATAATTAGTTAATATATTTAATTCAAGATGAGGATTGGCTTGATATATTTCATCTGTCAATGGTTGGTCCAGTTTGTCCTTCCAATATTCTGGATACACAGTTTTCTCTTCAGTTAATTCTTCCATCTCAAAAGAAGGAACATTAATTGAAAAATAATTGTAGAATGAATCTCCCCATACACGATCTGACCAATCTACACGTAATTTCATATTATTTTTCTGAGCAAAATCAATACACATTGCAAGAGATTCAAGACGATCTCCGAATCCCAATAAACATTTCATGAGAAGGTATTTCATTATTTTATGAGTCTACAATAAATGTACGTTTCTGAATTTGTTGGAACCTTACTTTTAGTATCCGTCGCAGCATTTGGCCAGAGCCCTGCTTATCTTATCGCCGCCTTTGCTGTAGCAACTACTATAGGAACTGATTTGAATCCTGCCGTAACCCTATTCAAATGGATGGCTGGAAAAGTGTCTCAGAAGAATGCACTATATCTAGTCGGAGCCCAAATGGCAGCAGGTGCGTGCGTCGGATTACTTTATTCTATGAAGAAAACATAAATGAATACAGTCTATGATTATTCCGGAACATTGGTTTCTAAATCTTCTCCCAATCCAGGACTTACTACCACGAAACGTACACTATATCTAGATTCAGGTGATCGTGATACAACATTTTATCCTACAAATGGAGTATACACACTCTATCTTCCTCGTGTGTACGAACGTGTGGTATCTATTTCCGTGAAATCTGCTGAATTTCCTGTAATTGCTAATGCTAGAACAATTGGATCTACTGGAGGAATTGGCGGGACTTTGGCTACTACGCCATTATACTTTTTACTTGAAATTGATGGGTTGAACCGATCGGATGAGACATCTGCCGGTGCTGATCGTGCTGCCTTTACAGATTCTGTGTTTGGTAAGTTTCAGATCTACGATTCTGCATTGCCAGTCGTTTATAATGAAAATAGCGGTCAAACTATTGTTCAGCGTTATTTACCTCCACTAGGCCGTATAGATCGTCTAAAAATAAGTACACGTCTACACACTCAACAACGTGGTGAACAAATTTACTGGACATCAGAGTATGGTCTAACTCTAGAAATTGAAACGATGGAGAATTCATTTGATAACTTTTCAAGTATGGAAACGAGACTCAGATAAAACGAATTTAGTTAGATATTGGTCGTAAAGGAAAAGAATGATTCAAAATCGACGGCCACGCGTACTTCCTAGTAATGTCCAACATTTCCATCAGGCAATGATTACAAAGCGAAATAAGATTCTTGCTGTATCCCATAATATTTTGGGATCCAGATCTCGTGGCTGTGGATTTTCAGATCAAACTATGCACGCAGAAAAATCAGTTGTGAAGCATCTTGGCGATCTTTCACAACTGAATGGCGCTACATTATACGTGTACAGATATAACGCACAAGGTGAACTACGGGATTCTAAACCGTGTTCAGATTGTCAACTATTCTTAGAAAAGTGTATGCGCGAATACGGACTTCGTAAAGTTGTGTATTCCATGGAGAAGTGACCAGAAACGGATTCTTTTTTCATAGAAAAATAGTTATCATTTTTACAAGATGTGTGACGAATTATACGAGCCAGTATTTCCGGAGACTACGTTTGCACTTAAGAAAGCGCTTGAACAGTATCGTCCTAACTTCCGTGGCGAGGAGACGTTCGGTAAACCCGGACAACCCCTCATTGACACCATGGTTGTGGCAATAATATGTGCAGCTTTAATCTTTCCCTACAGGGGAGTCAGGTTGTTGATTAAGAGGGCAGCACAGGCAGCAGGAGTTGCCAAGACATTGGGATTTTCTAAGAAGAGTCCTCCAAAAACTTGTTAGTTCACATAGTGGAATAACTTTTTGGACAAGAAACGGATTCTTTTTTCATAGAAATACAGCTATCATTTTATTATTAGTTATTTAACATTATGGCTGAATATGATGCGTTTGAGTACGCTGATTGGAAGAACCACGAAGATGCTCGCAGAGCCGAGTATTCTGAGGCTATTTACAGAGAGGACCTGGCACGGAAGGCACAGAGGCCAAACCGTGGTAAGCAAATTGTGGATGCCATTGTGACAGGTGGCTACTTGCTTAAGGTCCTGATTGCAGGGCCGGTGCTGGCAGTTACTGCACCCGTCTGGCTTTCCTTCAAGGGAGGCAGACATGCGGCTCGCCAGATTATGGAGGTGTGCAAGGAGAGCGAGAATGGGGACTTTTACAGGCCAACGGGCTCTCTCTTCAGCACAAAGTACGGTAAGGACGAGAATTACATCTGCGATTGTGGGTGTGACCTTGTCTTGTGAGACAGCTCACTTGTTTGAGCAAAAATTGTCCCGAAAGGGCTTTTTTTAAAACGAATTTGTTTACTAAAAAAAGTTCAACTGTAAGCAATGGAACTTTTACTAGCATCAATTACGGCTATAGCCATCTACGGTTTCTTGCTGATTTACTTCATCATGATTCTTATAATGCTATTTCTGCTGATTATGCGCAGATGATCTACTTCATACGCTTACCTAGACTCACAAAGGTATCAAAGGTAAACAAAAAGAAGATTCCGGTAAAAATGTAGAGAAGCATATCTTGAGTCGCTGGAGTTTCTTTTCCAGGTTGAGATTCTTGAATCATTCTCATGATT
>Ga0247722_10001049_pt1 | contig 15719 bp, 10 predicted proteins | sample MSEWelMarce3H_FC_FD_189094 | JGI IMG/M metagenome (GOLD analysis project Ga0247722, IMG submission 189094) | Subsurface sediment microbial communities from gas well in West Virginia, United States - MSEEL Well Study Marcellus 3H_FC | ecosystem: Environmental > Terrestrial > Deep subsurface >... | reverse complement strand
AAACTGAATTAATAGAAAGAATAAAAAAGATTGCAAAAAAGAAAAATCAAATACGACTTTACAAAAAAGATGCAATTAAACTAATTGATAAAATTCAACAAGAAGCAATAGACGAAAATATAGTATTTTATTTTGATCCACCTTATTATCTAAAAGCAAGTACACTTTATATGAATCATTATCAAGATAATAGTCATTTTAATGTTAGCGAAAAAATAAAAAGTATAAGAAATATTAAATGGATAGTATCTTATGATAATGTTCCAGAAATTCAAAATCTATATTCAGATTGTAGTAAAAAGGAATATTCATTTAAACATACAGCTTATAATGCAAGAGTTGGCCAAGAAATATTATTTTTCAGTCCAACATTGAAACAGCCAAAAATAAAAAATTGGAATCCATTGGGTTTTAAACTTATAAAAGAACAAATCGTTTATAAATAAAACACTACCGCTAACACCCAGAGTTTCGTTACGGCTGAAAGCCGAGCATTGAATTGTAATCAACGAATACCAATAAAAAATAAAATCAATGAGTTAAACTCCGGTTGAGAAGCTTGCCCCAACCCTTAGGGAGAACCGATTACATTCAAACCCCTTAAGGATTAATCGAAAAGTTTTTTTGTCCCGATAGCTATCGGGATTAAGAGGATTAAGTTCCTCTTTTTTTTAATCTGTTTGCAAAATTCTTGTATTTGTTGCATGGCTAAAAATATGAAAATGCCTTTTTTATTCAAATTTTTATTTATTTTTGTTGTAAATGTTGTACCGTTTTTCACAGTTTGATATTGATTAATAGCTGGTTGGGATACAAAAATATCTTATAAACTAAATTTTAGTTAAACAAAAAAAATGTATTTTTGACAAATGAGCGATAAAATGCAAATAGAGCAAAGTTTTATAATTGATAAACTAACCGATTCAATATTGAATACTATTTCTGGAGATAGTTTTCAAACTGAAGTTAGTAGATTGACATCTATTGATTTAAAAAATATTGCAAAGAAAAATGATTGGAACTTTGATTGGAAATCAGAATTTAATACTATACAAAAAGAAGTGTATAAATTAACAATAGTTAATAATTCAAATATTATTCAAGGTTTATTGAGTATAACTATTGAACAAGATCACATTTATATGAATCTTCTTGAAAGTTCCCCTTTTAACATCGGAAAAAATAAACTTTACGAAGGTGTAGCTGGAAATTTAGTTGCTTTTGCTTGTAAAGTTTCATTTCAAAAAGGTTATGATGGGTTTGTTGCATTTACTGCTAAAACAAACTTAATCAAACATTATGAAGAAAGTTTAGGGGCATTTCATTTTAAAAATCAAAGAATGATTATTGAAACCGAAGCTTCAAAAAGATTAGTAAAAAAATATTTTAAATCATAAAAAATGAATTTAATAAAAGAACCTAAAGGCATTGACTTTATAATTCAAAGTCCACCTTTAACAGAAAAAGAAAGAATTGAAATAAGTGAATTTATTGCTTCAAGAAAAGCAAAAAAAAATAGTGTAAAAAGAATTCCTAAAACAAAAATTGTAGCGAAAAAATAAAAGCCGCTAACGACCAGAATTTCGTTGCGGCTGAAAGCCCAACAATAAAACTCCTGCTATCCAAACCCAATTAAACTCACCTTTTAATTCCATCAAAAACCGTTCAATTACCACACTGCTAGTGCGAGCGTCTCGCTCGTACCCATTCCAATTATATTTACTCTTTGTTTGACTATTTTTATACATTTTTTTGCTTTTATTGTGAGCACGAGATACAAGTTCGCGCTAGCAGGTGTAATTGAAAAAACTGACTTTCTCATTTACATAAAATAAAACACGTTATTATCCGATAAAACTGTGGCGAAAAAAAAGTTTATTTTCGCCACACTTTGCGCCCAATTTATCCATAAAGTTTGTCATTCCGTAGGAATCGCAAAAACTAGCAGCACTACCAATCACCAAAAAATCCGTGTCAATCAGCCAAATCCGTGACATCCGTGGCAGTTTTATTTTTGGAGTTTACACAAAATTCTGTCCGCTCTCCGCAAATGTTGTTCTTGCTTCCGCAGATATTGTTCTTGCTTCCGCAGTTATAGTTCTTGCTTCCGCAGATATAGTTCTTGCTTCCGCAGATATAGTTCTTGCTCCTGCGCTTGTTGTTTTGGCTCCTGCGCTCGTTGTTGTAGCTCCTGCGCTTGTTGTTTTAGCTCCTGCGTTTTTATTTATAACATCCGCAATCTTCAACAACGCATTCGCAACTTTCAACAACGCATCCGCAATCTTCAACAACGCATCCGCAATTGACCCAATCAACCTAATAATCCCTATAAATAAACCTTATAAACCCAATAAACCTTATAATCTTGAAATAAAAAGTCAACTGAAAACTACATGTCTATTCTAGACCCGATAGAGCCGATATCCTCCTTAAGCCCCACAGGGCGAAGGAGATAAAGGCGATAGCGGGACGGTTTTTCTACTGAAAACTGGATTGGTGCTCCAAAAAAAAACCTGCTCTAATGAACAGGTTTTTGGTAGTGTATGTATTTATTTTTTTAAGCTAACATCGTAACAGGATTTTCTAAAAACGTTTTTAAGGTTTGTAAAAATTGTGCTCCTGTTGCGCCATCAACTGTGCGGTGATCGCAGGCAAGTGTTACTTTCATAGTGTTTCCTATAACTATTTGTCCGTTTCTTACCACTGGCTTTTCTACAATGGCACCTACGGATAGGATGGCAGAATTGGGTTGGTTGATGATGGATGTAAATTCTGTGATACCAAACATTCCTAGATTTGATACGGTGAATGTGCTTCCGTCCATTTCGGCGGGTTGTAGCTTTTTGGATTTGGCTTTTACAGCTAATTCTTTTACAGCTCCACCAATTTGTGATAAGCTCATTTGGTCTGTAAATTTAAGTACTGGTACAACTAGTCCGTCTTCTACAGCTACCGCAACTCCAATGTTAACGTGGTGATTGATGGTAATGGCCTCATCGCTCCATTGTGAGTTCACTTTTGGATGTTTTTTAAGTGCCATTGCACAGGCTTTGATTACCATATCGTTGAACGAAACTTTGGTGTCGGGAATGGTATTGATAGTTGCTCTTGACTTCATTGCGTCGTCCATTGCAACTTCTATAGTTAAATAAAAATGAGGTGCTGTAAAAAGTGATTCGCCCAATCTTCGTGCGATTGTTTTTCGCATTTGAGAATTAGGTATTTTTTCAGAATAGTGTTCGCCTGCTGGTACAAAAGGTGTCACTGATGAAGCTGTAGGTGCTACTGCTTGAGGCGCAGATGTTGCAACTGTTTGTGCTTGAGCAGGGTTGAAGTTTTCAACGTCATTTTTTACAATTCTACCGTTTTCGCCTGTTCCTTTTACTTGAGAGAGATTGATGCCTTTGTCCTTTGCGATTTGTTTAGCAAGAGGTGATGCAAACACTCTACCTGATTGGTTTGGAGTTTCGGTTGTGGTAACAGTAGGTTGGCTTATTGCCGAAGTTTCGGTTGGTGATGCGGCTTCTGTTGGTGCTGATTTGGTAGTATTTTTATCAATTCCAGAAATATCAGTCCCTTCAGGACCGATGATTGCTAAAACAGCATCTACAGCTGCTGATTCACCTTCGTTAATTCCGATGTAAAGTAATGTTCCAGCATTGAACGATTCAAATTCCATAGTGGCTTTGTCTGTTTCAATTTCGGCTAGGATATCGCCTTCATTAACTTTGTCACCTACTTTTTTGAGCCACGATGCTACTGCTCCTGTAGTCATGGTGTCGCTTAAACGAGGCATTGTAATTATTTTTACGCCTGCTGGCAATGCTGAAGTTGCAGCTGGTTTAACCTTTTCTTCAACGGTTGGTTCGGCAATTGGAGCGGTTGAGTTTTTTAATAATGCTGAAATATCTTCGCCTTCAGTTCCAATAATAGCAAGTAATGCGTCCACTGGAGCAGATTGACCTGCTTCAATACCAATATGCAAAAGTGTTCCCGAATTGAACGATTCAAATTCCATGGTTGCTTTATCCGTTTCGATTTCAGCAAGGATGTCGCCCTCTTTAATTGTATCACCAACTTTTTTGAGCCAGTTTGCAACGGTTCCATCAGTCATTGTATCGCTTAAGCGAGGCATTGTTATAATTGTTGCCATATTTTATAATCTATGAGAAATAAAAGGATAGTTTTCTTGTTGGTACACCATGTCATACAGCTGTTGAACTTCTGGGAAAGGAGAATCTTCTGCAAATTTCTCACATTCGTCAACAAGATCTTTCACTCTTTGATCTATGGCTTCAATTTCAGCATCAGAAGCGTAGTTGTTTTCTTTTATAACATCTAAAACTTGCGTAATAGGGTCAATTTTTTTGTACTCTTCTACTTCATCTTTAGTTCTATATAATTGAGCGTCAGACATTGAGTGTCCTCTGTATCTGTATGTTTTCATTTCAAGGAAAGTTGGTCCGTCACCACGTCTGGCTCTATCGATAGCTTCGGTCATAGCTTCGGCAACTTTTACTGGATTCATTCCGTCAACTGGTCCACAAGGCATTTCATACCCAAGACCTAGTTTCCAAATATCGGTATGATTTGCAGTTCTTTCAACAGAAGTTCCCATTGCATAACCGTTATTTTCACAAATAAATACTACGGGTAATTTCCATAACATTGCTAAATTGAATGCTTCGTGAAGAGAACCTTGTCGAGCAGCACCATCACCAAAATAGGTAAGTGTTACACCGCCTGTGTTAAAATATTTGTCAGCAAAAGCCATTCCTGCTCCAACTGGTATTTGAGCGCCAACAATACCATGTCCCCCATAAAAACCGTGTTCTTTAGAAAAAATGTGCATTGATCCTCCCATTCCTTTTGAAGTACCAGTTACTTTACCATAAAGTTCAGCCATTACTTTTCGGGGATCAACTCCCATTCCAATTGGCTGTACGTGGTTTCTATAGGCTGTAATCATCTTGTCTTTAGATAAATCCATTGCATGGAGTGCTCCTGCAAGAACTGCTTCCTGACCATTGTATAAATGTAAAAAACCTCTCACTTTTTGTTGGATATAAACGGCAGCAAGTTTGTCTTCAAATTTTCTCCAAAACTGCATGTCCTCATACCAGTTTAAATAGACTTCTTTGGTAATTTCTTTCATTTTTTTGATGAATTACAAATATTATTTTTTTTATTTTAATCTTAATTTGAGTAATTATTTGAAATTTCAGATAATTACGAAATGCAAAAGTAAGTTATTGATTGTAGATGTAAAAATTTCTATTGATGAAATTGTATATTTTTTATTTTACAACAGTTCAAAAATATCAACTATATCGATATAGGATTAGAGGTGTTTTTTATCAAAAGACAATGGCAATAGATTACTTATTGATTTTGATTTATAAACTTCTCCTGATTCACCCATAAAATAAACCGGAATTTCTTGATTTTGCTTGGCTTCATATTCATGCATTGATTGTCGGCAAGCGCCACATGGCGGAATTGGTTGTAGGGTTGGATTATGATCTGAAGCTGCAGAAATGGCAACAGCTTGAATTTCAACCGAAGGATAAATTGCGCCAGCCTGAAAAATCGCTACTCGTTCGGCACATAAGCCTGAAGGATAGGCTGCGTTTTCTTGGTTAGAGCCTAGTATTATTTTTCCATTTCTTAATAAAATAGCTGTACCAACTCTAAAATTTGAGTAAGGTGCATAGGCTATTTTTCTTATCTCAATGGCTTCCATCATTAACGATTGTAGATCTGAAGGCAGTTCATTAATAGATTCAAAAACCTCGAATGAGGATGAAATAATTAGTTCTTTCATATTGATTTAAGTGAAAAAAAAACCAAACTCAAGAGTTTGGTTTTTATATTTAAGAAATAGATTAATATTCGTCGTATTTGTCACCAAAATTAAAGGTTAATGAAAAACGCAATGTGTTTTCGAGTGGGTTTTTAACTTTTGATGCTGAAAATAAATATGATACATCTACTTTAATTGTATTGTATTTGAATCCTGCTCCCATTGAAAAAAACTGTCTCGCTCCTTTTACAGGGCTTTCATGAAAATAGCCTACTCTTAAAGCAAAGGAGTCATCATAAACATATTCCGAACTTAATGAGTAAGTAAATTCTTTAATTTCTTCGCCAAATCCGTCTGGAGCATCATTAAATGATTTGAACATTCCGGCAACCCAACCTGTTTTTTTATACTCTTGTAGTGCATTTGCATATTCCGAATCGGCAACTGTTTGCTCAACTGTACTAATTTCACCATCACCATCAGCGTCAACTGCATTAACTTTAGCTGGAGGAGTTGGCACCAATAATTTAGAAAGCTCTAAGTTGACTGCAACTTTATTATACTCATCAAAAATGAAATCGTACCCAACACCTAATCTTAAATTAGCGGGCAAAAAGTTAGCCGTGTTATCATTTGAAGTCCCTGCATCGTAATTGATTTTTGGTCCCATGTTTTGGAAATTAAAACCAGCTCTCCATCGTCCATTAAAGTCACTTAATGCAATTTCTTCTGATTGATAATATCCAGAAACATCAATAGCAAAGGTGCTAGCAGGCTTTGCATTGCTATTGTCAGTGTTTGGTATTCTTAATGAAGAACGGATGTAACGACCGCCAACAGACATAGCAAATCGATCACTTAATTTTAATGAATACGATCCATCAAGTGCTAATTCATTGGGTTTTACAATTTGAGGAATATCATCATATGTTTGTCTTAATTCAATTTCACCTAAACCAAAATAACGTAAACTTCCTGCAAAAGCACTTCTTTCATTAATTTTGTTATAATAGGTAACTTGACCTAATGAAATGTCGTTTACAAGGTCGGTTAAATAAGGTGTGTAACTAACCGAAAAACCTTGCTTATCTGTAGCAAAAGCATATTTTGCTGGATTCCATTGTTGCGAATAAACATCGCTTCCTGTTGCCACACCTTGATCGCCAAGTCCTGCAGCTCTTGCATCAGCGGCTATTAATAAAAATGGAACTCCGGTTGTTATTACTCGGTCTTGTGCTGAAATGGTATTCTGAATTACTACTACTAGTATTAATAAAACTATTTTTTTCATGTTCTTTTATGCGATTTATAATTAACAAATATACTATTTTATTAAAGGATTACAAGTTTTTCTATTTTTTCTGTTTTTTTATTTGTTATTGATGAGTTTACAGTCAGTTTGTAAATATAAGTACCTTTTCCTAATTTATCACCAAAATCATCTTTTCCGTCCCAAATTATTTCTCTTGACAAAAAACCCTCGGTAGTGATGGTTTGGTTAATTGTTTTTACAATTTTACCAGTTATAGTAATGATTTGGACTTGTACTTGAAGTGGCTCATAGGGTTTGTTGTGCGTAAACCAAAACTCAGTATAACTTACAAAGGGATTTGGATAATTCAATACATTGGTTAGCGCCATTTCGTCATCATTTATTACAAGAAATTGTATTTCGGCAGTAACAAAATTGTTATATACATCCCAAACTTTAAAGGTAATTGTATGTAATCCTGGACTTAAATTTCTGAATGGGAATCTTATTTTACCATTTGTATAATCATTTAATTCGGTTTCAAAATAATCATTTACTATGTAGGGATTGCTTTCGTTACCGTCCAAAATCGCCACCATATCATGACCTATACCACTTGCTGTATTAATTCCATTTGCATCATTAATAAACGCCAAAAAATAGGGCGATTCGTTTGTGATACCTCCATTTACAAAAGTTTCGTCATTCATATATAATTTAACGGTTGGAGGGGTGGTGTCGGCGGGTGCAGATGTGTTTATTCCACCAATTTTAATAGTTGTATTAAAGCCTGTTTTATCTAAAACCACCTGATTTCTTTTGGCATAAAAACTAACTTTTCCGTTACCAACCGGTATTTTGATGTCTTTTGGAACAACAAAACCAAATTCAAATTGACCATTTATAATAGAAGCATTTCCTCTAAAAATTGTTTCGCCCATTACCTTAAATGGAAATGTAGTTGAAGTGGTATTTGCAAAATCAATAACGGCATCAGCTCCATCATTTCTGTAGGTATTTTTTATATACTCTTTGTCAAAAATATTAACAGCAAGTTCACCATTGTAATTGGGCAATAAATTACCTGATTCGTCTTCAACTTGTCCTGATAATTTAATATAACTTAACGCTTTAAAATCATCAATTACGCCATTTACAGGAGCATTATTAACTTTGGTTAATACCACTTGAGGCTTCGGAATTGCAAGCATTAACGCAGGATCGCCTAGGTAAAAAACGACTCGAGTAGCCGAATTGTTGTTGTTAGCAAACTTTGCCAATCGCATGGCTTCTGCAATCGATGTGTAATTGTTGTTACCATACGAAAACAATTTTTCGGCCAAAGTATTGTTAAATATTTGCGCACTTCCTTGCCCAATAGATCTAATGGTTGTAATCATTGAAATAGCTCCTCCTTTTGGATTCCAATAAGTATATTCGCCTGCTGTTGGCCTAAGCGGATTGTCAAACCTAGAAAAATCGCAAGTAATTGTTATAAATAAAGGATACTTATATTGATTTGAAAAATTTTCGCCATCTGCTTTTTCCCAAATACGTTCATTTGTTAATCCATCTTCGCCACCATGCCCTAAATAATTAAATACCAATGCACCTTTTTCGAAAGAATTAAACATTTCTTCTCTAGCTTTTGGATATCGATCGCCACCTGCAGAGCTAACTTGTTGATAGGAGTCTAACAGGATTTTTTTGTAATTAATAAATGGTTTTTGCTGATGAATTATATCTGTTAGGTTATTTTGATACAGTTGTAAATATTTGTCTTGAGTTTTGTATAAGTCTGGATCGTCTGACACAGCTACATAGTCATTTCTCCAACTTCCGTATGATTTAATGTCATAATACTCAATTACTTTGTTCACCATTTCGTCAGCTTGTTGTGCTGATGAAACTATCATTCTACCTACAGCAATATCTGCTGCGTCATTTGTAAATTCAGGGTTTCCTTCATTAGTGTCCATGCTAGCAAAATAATCATCCGAAGCAAAAGACGCCTCGCCAGTTGTATTACTATTTAAAGTATGAAAAATAGGAACAAAGTTGGTGTTATTTTCGGTTCTGTTTTTAAAATCAAAAGATGCGTCGCCAAACAAATTCAGATATTTTACTTTTTTGGCAGGCTCTGAAGCGTTTTCGTAAACATATTTTACAAAATTTCTGATGGCGCCAATATCTTGTTTTCCTGAAGAAAATTCCTGATAAATTGCATCTAAATGAACCACTTTAACATTTAACTGAGAATAATTTCGATGAAATGCGGCTAATTTTTCAGCTTGCGATACAAAAGCAATAGGCGTTATAATTAAATAATCAACATCTTTAAAATTATTTTGATTGTCTTTAAAAATTGTTCCTTTCAAATTTTGATTAACAACTCGTGATTGTTGCTCCTTTTTTGGTGTGTAATAATCTGATTCAATAACGGTTACGTATTTTTTTACTTCACCCAAATTACTTTTAAATTTAAAAAGCGCATCAGCTGTTAGGTTTGAAATTTTGGTTACATTATAAAGATCGGTGATGTCCCAAATTTCTTTTATTGAAGTTGCATTACTTAATTGATATTCGGCAACTCCAAATCCGGATGCAACACTGTTTTTTTGGAATTTGAATTGAAAATTAGTACCAACTAAATTTCTAGTATATTCAAACGAAATATAATCCAAATAACCCTTTGCACTAGGTACGCCATTGTTTTCAAAATTAATTTTGATTTTATTAGTTTCGGTTGGAGTTACAAAACCATTAAAATACTGACTGTAAGCCTCTGTACCTGTATATGCAACCAAAGCAATAAAATTTTGGGTACCTATGAGCTGATCATTATGTTTAATAGTAAAATTGGTAGCATTAAATGATGCACTTGCCAAATGAATTTTAATTTTTGCCTGACTTGAACTTACTGTATTAAAACATTTGAATTCAAATTCTTGCTCATCATCAATGGCAAAAGACTCGCCGTACCACCTACGTCCAGTTTTTACCAAACTATATTTGTCAACTTCGTGAAATTGATACTCATCAAAATCAGTAATTGTTGTAGTTGAAGCTCCTGTTGGCTGGTCAAATTCAGCAATTCTTTTTCCGTTGGCTCCATCAGCGGTAATATAATAATAGGATTTATCAGCGTATAAATTCAAATGCGTATCGCTATCCGAATTTTTAACATCAACCCCCTCAGCATAAAAAACCACATGGTCTGCGTCATTAAATACGCCATCATCCTCACCGATTACTTTAATTGCATTTTCCTCATTATCAATAGGGTAATCATTAGAATTGCTTAAAGGAATCATTCGTCCACCGTTTCCAAAAATTTTTATTTTTTTAGGGTTAATACCGTTCAAATCAAGACCAAGACTTTCAATAAAATTTTTACTTAACTTATAAATACCTGATTTTTCAACATAAAAACGATACCAATTACCATTAGATAAACTAGAATTTGTAATACCATTGTAATTAGTAGCAGTAACGTTATTTCGGCTGGTTGTATTTGCGTAATCAAAAGAAAAATCCAATGAAATAATCTTATAATAAACCCCATCCGAAAGAAAAATTGGCGAAAAAGTCAACACACCTTTAACGACACCTCTTGAAATTTCGTTTTCAATTGTAGCACCGTGATTTTTAGGTACAGTGCAATTTTTAAGGGTTTCGATTTCATCAGCTGAAAGCGGAATAACTTGAAGATTAGAAATTGTAAGCGATTTTTGATCAATAACTGCAGTAACATCTATTTTTTTTACATATTGAATAGAACGATTACTGGCGTCAAAATGAAAGTTTTCAAAAGAAAAAACGGGTAGTTTAAATTTATTAGAGCCGTATTCAACGTCGGATATGGACATCCAATCCACTTGAATTTTGTTCAAGTTTTGAGAGAAAGCCATTTGAAATAATAATATGAAGAATAGTATTTTTTTCATTAATATAGTAAACGTATTTAATGTAAGATTATTACAGTTGGTAAAAATAAATTTTATTTTACAAATAATACAATAAAATAAAGAATGATTCGTTATCAAATAAGTGACAGCGAAAAAAATATAATTATTTTAAAAAAATTATTGCAATGTAAAGCTTAATTCTTATATTGCGCCTCGAAATTTATTACCTATTAAGAGTATGAAAGTTAACAAAATTATGGTTTTCAAGGCAACGCTATTAGTAGCTTTAACCCTTGGTTTTACAAGTTGTAGTAAAAAATCCAGCACAAAAAATTCATCAAAGGCGACAGGCTGGAAAGTGAATGACAAAAAAGGTGGTTTTCAATTTGCGTCTGATTTTAAGAAGCAAGAAACAGGCCCTGGACTAGTTTTAGTTGAAGGAGGAACGTTTACAATGGGTAAAGTTCAAGACGATCCAATGCACGATTGGAACAATACACCAACTCAACAACACGTTATGTCTTTTTATATGGACGAAACAGAAGTTACCAATGTAATGTATTCTGAATACCTTGATTGGTTAAAAAATGTTTTTCCACCACAAGAGGATAATTACAAAAATATTTACGAAGGCGCTTTGCCTGATACATTAGTTTGGAGAAACCGTTTAGGTTACAACGAAACAATGACTAACAACTACCTAAGACATCCAGCTTATGCTGAATATCCAGTTGTTGGTGTAAATTGGATTCAAGCAGTTGAATTTAGTAAATGGAGAACCAATATGGTGAATGAATTTATCCTTGAAAGAGAAGGATATTTGAAAAAAGATTCTAAAATTACAGACGTAAAAGCTGATGCTAATTTCGATACCGAAACTTATTTAGCTACACCAACAAGTACATTTGGAGGTAATGAAGAAATAGTTTTGAAAGGTAAAAAAGGTGGTAAATCAAAACCAACTGCTAACGCCAAAGGAGAAACAAAAGAAGCTAAAAACGTATATGCTCAAAGAAAATCAGGTATTATTTTACCAGAATACAGACTTCCAACTGAGGCAGAATGGGAATATGCTGCTGCTGCAGATGTAGGTCAAAGAGAGTACAACATATATAAAGGACAGAAAAAATACCCTTGGTCTGGAACTTACACAAGATCAGGAAAAAGACAAACAAAAGGTGATCAATTAGCTAACTTTAAACAAGGTAAAGGTGATTATGGTGGAATTGCTGGTTGGTCAGATGACAATGCAGATATTACAAATGCGGTAAAACAATACCCACCTAATGATTTTGGTTTGTATGATATGGCTGGAAATGTATCTGAATGGGTAGCTGATGTTTACAGACCTGTAGTAGATGATGAAGGTAATGACTTTAACTATTTTAGAGGTAATGTTTACACTAAAAATAAAATTGGTGATGACGGTAAAGTAGAATTAGTAACTGCTGAAACTCAAAAATTTGATACCCTCCCTAATGGTAGAGTTATGGCAAGAAATTTCCCAGGCCAAATTGCTCAAGTACCGGTTGACGAAAAAGAAACCTACTTAAGACAAAACTTTGACAAAAGTGACGAAAGAAATTATAGAGATGGTGATAAACAATCAACAAGATACTATGATTTTGGAGGAGCTGAAGATGGAGACAAATTAGCAGATAACAAAAGAATGTACGACTCACCAAAACATAATGTATCTACAGATAGTATTGGTAACATGACTCGTAAATACGACCGATCTAACAAAAGAACAACTTTGGTTAATGACGACGTTAGAGTTTACAAAGGAGGTTCTTGGAAAGATAGAGCTTATTGGCTAGACCCAGCTCAAAGAAGGTATTTCCCACAAGACATGGCAACTGATTATATTGGATTTAGATGTGCAATGTCAAGAGTTGGTCCAAAATCTGATTTCAAAAAATCAGCAAGAAATAAAAAGAAAAAATAATATTGAAAAATAATTTTTAGTAAAAGCCCTTTGATTAGGGCTTTTATTATTTTAATTAATTTGAACTATGCAAATTTCTGAACTACATACCTTATTTTTATCTTGTCAATCAATTGTCATTGACACTCGAAAAGTACAACCTAATTCAATGTTTGTAGCATTAAAGGGCGAACGATTTGACGCTAACACTTTTGCAAACGAAGCATTGGAAAAAGGCGCTTCTTTCGTTATTATTGATAATGCAGCCTATTTTATTGATGAACGCACAATTTTGGTAAACAATTGCCTTGAAACACTACAAGAACTTGCCACTTACCACAGAAAACATCTCAGAATACCAATTATTGCACTTACAGGCAGCAACGGAAAAACAACAACCAAAGAATTAATTTATTCGGTTCTTTCAAAAAAATACAATGTAACCGCAACTGTAGGTAATTTAAACAATCATATTGGTGTGCCATTAACGCTATTGTCTTTTTCTGACAAAACAGAAATGGGGATTGTTGAAATGGGTGCAAATCATCAAAAAGAGATTGCATTTTTATCTGAAATTGCACAACCTGATTTTGGATATATTACCAATTTTGGAAAAGCACATCTTGAAGGGTTTGGAGGGGTAGAAGGCGTAATTAAAGGCAAATGTGAGCTGTACGATTACATAAATAAACACAATAAAAAAGTTTTTGTAAATTGTGATGATGCGATTCAAAATGAAAAAACAACAGCGTTAAATAGAATTACTTTTAGCGAAATAGAAACTACGGCTTTTTCATATATCAAAAGTGTTAAAGCAAATCCGTTGGTGGTTGTTGAATTTGAAAATGTAACTGTCAACTCTCATTTAATTGGTTTGTATAATGCGAACAATATCAATGCCGCAATTGCTATGGGTTTGTATTTTGGAGTTCCAACAAACGAAATTAAATCTGCAATTGAGAGTTACATTCCAGATAATAACAGATCCCAATTACTAAAAAAAGGTACTAACGAAATTATTTTAGACGCTTATAATGCAAATCCAAGTAGCATGAAAGTTGCTTTTGAGAATTTTATTCAACTTGAAAACAAAAACAAAATTATGATTTTAGGGGATATGTTTGAACTTGGTGACGAAAGCAAAGAAGAACATGCAAAATTGATTCAAATGATGGCTCCAATTCAATCTGTGCAATGTATTTTTATTGGTAATTATTTTTATCAAAATAAAATAGAAAGTGACAATTTGTTGTTTTTTAAAGATTTTGATGTTTTTTCAAATTACATTAAAAACAATGTGCCGGCAGAAGCTTTTATTTTAATAAAAGGTTCCAGAGGAATGTCACTTGAACGAACTTTGGATTATATTTAACATAAAAAAGCACCTTATTAGGTGCTTTTTTTTTGAATCTATGATTTAATTAAAGCAATGTTGATGGACATACATAGTTAGTTTTAGGAATTGAAGTTTCTTTAATTACTCCAAATCCTCCAATAACATCTACAAAATTATCAAAACCTCTTTGTTTTAACATTGATGCCGCAATCATACTTCTGTAACCACCTGCACAATGAAGTATAAATTGTTTGTCCTTTGGGAATTGTGCCAAATGATCATTTAACTCATTTAATGGAATATTTTCAGCATTTACAAGGTGTTCCGATTGGTACTCGCTTATTTTTCGTACATCAATTATAGTTGTTTCGCCTGAGTTAACTTTTGCTTCTAGTTCAGCAGCTGTAATTCGGCCAACTGTGTCAATTTCTTTTCCAGCATTTGACCAGGCAGTAAAACCACCATCTAGGAAACCAATTGTATTATCATACCCAACTCGGGAAAGTCTAGTAATTGTTTCTTCTACTTTTGAATTATCTTCTGTGATTATTAATATTTCTTGATCAATGTCAATTATTAATTCACCAACCCACATTGCAAAACTTCCGTTGATTCCAATATTGATACTATTTGGCACAAAACCTTTGGCAAAATCTTCTGGGTTTCTTGTGTCAAGGATTAAGGCTCTAGTTTCGTTAGCTACCAATTCAAAAGCGGCAGGATTAAGTGCTTTGCTCCCTCTTTCCAATACGGTTTCTAAATTTTCATAACCTTGAATATTTATCATCACATTTTTAGGAAAATATTGTGGTGGTGGCGCTAATCCCGAAAGTATTTCTTTAACAAACTGATCTTCTGTTAAATCAGGATTTAAAGCGTAATTTGTTTTCTTTTGATTTCCTAAAGTATCAGTTGTTTCTTTACTCATGTTTTTTCCGCAAGCGCTACCTGCACCATGATTTGGATACACAATTAAATCATCTAACAAAGGCATGATTTTGGTTCTCAATGAGTGAAATAAATGACGTGCAAGTTTATCTTGTGTTAAATCTGCTATTACTTTTTGTGCTAAATCTGGACGTCCAACATCGCCAATAAATAAAGTATCTCCCGTGATAATTCCTTGTTCTTTACCTTCTTCATCAATCAATAGTAAGCATGAACTTTCCATAGTGTGTCCGGGTGTGTGAATCATTTTTAATTTAGAGCCACCTACTTCAAAGATTTCACCATCAGTACCCACATACATATCAAAACCAGTTTTCATTGTGGTTGGACCATAAACGATGGTTGCGCCTGTTTTTTGTGCTAAATCAACATGTCCAGAAACAAAATCAGCATGAAAATGTGTTTCAAAAATATATTTCAATTTTACGCCATCTCTTTCAAGTCTTTCCAAATAGGGTTTTGTTTCTCTTAATGGATCAACAATTACTGCTTCATTGTTTGACGTGATGTAATAAGCTGCTTCGGCAATACATCCTGTGTAAATT
>Ga0247722_10001047_pt1 | contig 15750 bp, 13 predicted proteins | sample MSEWelMarce3H_FC_FD_189094 | JGI IMG/M metagenome (GOLD analysis project Ga0247722, IMG submission 189094) | Subsurface sediment microbial communities from gas well in West Virginia, United States - MSEEL Well Study Marcellus 3H_FC | ecosystem: Environmental > Terrestrial > Deep subsurface >... | reverse complement strand
ACAGCAACTGAAGGTAACCTGACAAATTTGATTGCAGAACGCGCCTGGTTTGAGCCAGAGCGCGTGACTATGTCACGTCCTCTCGGTGATGGCTGGCAGCCAGTAACTGCTCGCGAAGTCGAAGAAGAGGTCCGTGCAACTGCCAAGGGTCTCATCGCTGCTGGAATTCAAATTGGTGATCGCGTTGCAATCATGGCTCGCACTCGTTATGAGTGGACGATTCTTGATTTTGCAATTTGGTATGCCGGTGGATGTGTTGTTCCAATTTATGAAACCTCCTCTGCAGAACAAGTTGATTGGATTCTCAATGACTCAGGATCTGTTGGATTAATTGTTGAAACACCAACACATAAGGAGCTTGTCTCGACAGTTCTTCCATCACATACCAAACATGTATGGGTCATGACTGAAGATGTATTAGCGACTCTTCGTAGCGCCGGCTCACATATCGGTGATGACGAGATTGAGCGCCGCAGAAACGCTCTCGTTCCATCTAGCCTTGCTACTTTGATTTATACATCAGGTACAACTGGTCGTCCTAAGGGTGTTCAGCTAACTCACTCGAACTTCCTATCCGAGTGCGGAAACGTTGTTGAAGGCGCAAGTGATCTATTCCTTAAGCCTGGTGGATCCACTCTTCTATTCTTGCCAGTCGCACACGTCTTCGGTCGTATGGTGCAGATTGGCTCTATCCGTGCAGGACTTCACCTTGCACATTGCAGTGATCCGGTTGGTCGACTTCAGCCAGATATGGCTTCCTTCAAGCCAACATTCGTACTTGCAGTTCCACGTATCTTTGAAAAGATTTACAACGGAGCAGAAGCAAAGGCAGAAGCAGCTGGCAAGGGCAAGATTTTCCGTAAAGCTGCTGAAGTAGCTATCGCATATAGCGAGGCACAAGATAAGCGCGGATTTAATCCACTGCTTACTCTGAAGCATGCCCTATTCGACAAGCTTGTCTACTCAAAGATCCGCGCCGCTATGGGCGGTTCTGTCGAAGCAGCGATCTCTGGTGGTGCTCCGCTCGGTGTTCGCCTCGGACACTTCTATCGTGGTGCAGGAATCACAATTCTTGAAGGTTATGGCTTAACTGAGACCACCGCTGGTGCAACACTGAACTTAACTAATCACCTACGAGTAGGTTCAGTTGGTCGCCCTATTCCAGGCAACTCGGTCAAGATTGCAGAAGATGGTGAAGTTCTCATCAGCGGACCAATTGTTATGCGCGGCTACTGGCAGAACGATGCTGCAAATCAGGAAGTCTTTGATGGCCAATGGTTTAAATCTGGAGACTTGGGAAGACTTGATGATGAAGGCTTCCTCTACATCACAGGTCGCAAGAAGGAGCTCATCGTTACTGCAGGTGGAAAGAATGTTGCACCTGCAGTTCTAGAAGATCGTCTACGTGCACATCCTCTTGTTAGCCAGTGCATGGTCGTTGGAGATAACCAACCATTTATCGCATCGTTGATTACTATCGATCAAGATATGCTCAAAGGCTGGATCGCAGCGAACAATAAATCTGGTGCAACTCTCGAGACGCTAATTAATGATCCTGATCTCCTCGCAGTTATTCAGACTGCAGTCGATGAGGCAAATAAGGCGGTCTCTAAGGCTGAATCAATCCGTAAATTTACGATTCTTCCTAACGATTTCACTATCGCAGGTGGTCAACTCACTGCGAAGCTATCACTCAAGCGCCACGTCATCGGCGAACAATATGCAGCTGAGATTGCTGCTCTCTTCGCAAAGTAGGAAGTGGTAGCTACAACTCCCGAGCGTCTGCGTCTTGCTCGGGAGCTTCACGATGGAATCGCCCAAGACTTAGTCGGTCTGGGCTATTCACTCGATCTCATCCTGGCAGATCCGGCGATAGATAAGAGTTCTCGCGCAGCCATTAGAAAATCTCGACTCGAGATTGATGCGCTTATCTACAAAGTGCGTAGAGAGATTCTGACTCTTCGGCGCGACACAGTGGCGCGTTTTGATACCGCTCTAGATTCCCTCGTGCATGAAATCTGCGGGGGTTTGGAGCTATCAATGAGCATCGAAGAAGTTCCCCTTGATGAAGAGAATTCTCATGAACTCTTGCAGATATCTCGAGAAATCCTACGCAACGTCGTGGCACACGCTAGGGCTACCCGTCTTGAGGTAAAGCTCTACCTCATCAACAATCGAGTATTCATTGAGTTTTTCGATAACGGAATTGGTGGAGCGCATATGTCTGCAGGTCGATGGGGATTAATTGGAGTCACAGAACGCATTACCGCAATTGGCGGAAATCTCACTCTTGAAAGTAAAGAGGGAACAAGGATTTCTATACTTCTGTGAAGAAGATCTTGGTCATCGATGACCATGCCGTAGTTCGAGAAGGCATCAGAGCGGCCCTGGAAAAATCAGAGCGCTTTCATATATTTGAAGCGGCATCTAAATCAGAGGCGATCGCGCAGATTACCAAGATATCCCCCGACGGGATCATCGTCGATATCAACTTGCCCGATGGAAATGGACTTGAGATTGTTTCGTGGGTTCGATCTATCTCGAGCACTATCGCAATTGTTGTATTAACTCTCAATGAGCAAGCCGATTTTCTCCTTGCATCCATGAAAGCTGGCGCTAGCTCTTATATCCATAAGTCAGCCCCGCTCGGAGAACTTATGCCTGCGCTCAATTTCGCCTTGAGTTCGCCTACCTCTTTCGCAGCAAGAGAGATTTCTCTGGCTATCACTCGCAAGAGCGAGCAATTCTCATTATCTCCCCGTGAGCTTCAAATAGTTTCTCAATTGCATCGAGGTGAAACTCTGAAAATTCTCGCTGGATCTCTCTTCATCACAGAAGCAACCTTGAAAAGTCATCTTGCATCTATCTATCGAAAACTTGAAGTTAACAATCGCCTGCAAGCTATCGAAAAGGTAAGAACTGCGGGAATTATTTAAGTAAGAGTTTATTAAATGCTTCAGACCAGATCTCCCAACGCCATTGGCTGACTATCCAATCTCTGCCCTGTGCGCCAAGTTGTGCAGCAAAATCTGGGTTCTCGAGAAGGTGGATTGCTGCCTGCGCAATTGCCGGCGCAGATTTTCCATCAACAGAGAAACCGGTCTCGCCTTCAATTACAGCATCGGGGGCTCCTCCAGAGACTCCCCCGATGACAGGTAATCCGCAGGCACTTGCTTCCAGATAAACAATTCCGAGACCTTCAACTTCAAGTCCTGCTAAACGAGAACGTGAAGGCATCGCAAAGATATCTCCAGCACAGATGTATTCGGGAAGCTCTGCATACTGCACTCTCCCAATAAATGTTATTCGCTCGCGTACGCCGAGAGAATTTGCTCGCTTCTCAAGTTCCGATCTATATGGACCCTCACCGACAAGTAGTAGATGAACGTTTGGAATTTTCTCCGCAATGATGGGAAGTGCTTCAATCAAGAAATCTTGACCTTTTCGATGCACAAGGCGACCCACGCTGACGATTACTTTCTTATCTTCCAATCCAAGCTCACGTCTAATACGTGGACTCTTCTTCGCCGGCGAGAAGTGATCTGTATCGATTCCTGGAGCAAGGCGCACCAATTTGCTATGAGAATCACTAGTAAGTGCTCTTGAGATAGCTTGCCGGGTGTAATCACCAAGATAGGTAAGTGAATCTACGCTCTTTCCTATTCGCTTTATCGCCCAGGAAAATGGCCAAAGTTTTGACCACCAGACTTCGTGGCCATGTGTAAGTGCAACAATGTTCTTTGCACCAGCGCGACGCGCTCCACGTGCGAGTAATCCGAGCGGTGCAGCCGCTCCAAAGAAGACAGAAGATGTTTCTCGTTGTGCAATAACGCGGCGAACGTTTCTAGATACTCTTAATGTTGGTAATAAAATCTTTGCTTTATCTCTTATAACTTCAACACCAAAATTTTCTCTCCACGCTGCATCAAAGGCAGGAGATTCTGCTTGTGATGAGGTGTAGACAATTACTGAATCTTTAGGCAGGCGCTCTACGAGCCCAATAATGAATGTCTCAATTCCACCTGCGCGAGGACCAAAATCGTTGGTAATGCAAAGTATTTTTCCCGAATCTGTCGCGTGTTCAGTCATTAGAAACGGCGAACTGCGACCAAAGGTTTATTGCCTAAGCTTCCGGAAGGTGCAACCTTGACGCGTGAACCAGATCGCGGTGCATGAACCATCTTGCCATTGCCTAAATAAATTCCGACGTGTGAGACGGGTCTTCCGTAGAAGAGAAGATCGCCAGGCTTCTTCTGGCTATAGGAAACGCCCTTACCCATTCGAGATTGTGCACGAGATGAGTGCGGAAGAGAGACACCTGCGCGTTGGAATGCGCGCATGGTTAGCCCAGAGCAATCCCATAAAGTCATACCAGCGGCACCGAATACATAGCGATCACCAATTTGTCCAAGGGCAAATTTCAAAGCTGTACCGGCGCGACCAGAAACACCAGCTGCACCCTTTGCTGCTTTGAGTGAAGATGCTTGATCTGCATCTTCACGCTCTTTTGCAAGTCGCGCTAAACGCTCACGATCTTCCTTCTTCAACTTTGATAAGAGAGATTCTGCTTGCGCTAACTTCTGAGTAGCGACTGCACTTCGCTCCGCCAATCGTTTCTGCAAGACCTTAACCTGGGCAAGGCGATCGCTGACTGTCAAGGATGTTGCATTGAGTTGTTGTTCGGCTGATTGAAACTTTCGAAGTTGGATTCCTTTTTTACGAGTAATCGCATCTAGTGATCCTGCCGCCGAGAGATAGAGAGAAGGATCAGACGAGAAGAGAAGCTCCAAGCTCTGACTCAACGTTCCCGATTTATATTGATCCACTGCTATAGCGCCGAGAGTTTTAGAGATTTCATCAACAGTCTTACCTTGAAGTGCAGCTTTCGCCTGAATTCCAGCGAGGCTTCGGGTCAGGGATGCCAGGCGAACTTTTGCTTCCTGTGCACCCTCTGCTGCTGCAGTTGCCTCTTCTTCAAGGCGAATGACTTGTGCTTGAACCTGTGCCAGCGTTTGTGCAGCCTGGACTGGAGGTGCGAGAAGTAAGGATGCGGCGATAGCTGCCGTCAGAGGCCAAATGGCAGCCCTCATTCGCTTTCTCATGTTTTAAGGCTAACGCCCGAGGGAGCGTATTTTCAATTTAGAACAGGCAATTAGCCTGATAATTAAGTGAGAAAAAGAATATTCTGAGCGTATGCCCGTTATCGGTACCTTGGTTGTAGGCGCAGATGGCTCCACATCAAAGAATGGAAACTCAGCCGGTATAACCACAGCGGTAGATCGCTCAGAGTTCCTACAGCGACGTCGTAGCGCAGATTGCATCATTATCGGCGGCAACACTGCTCGCACCGAGCCGTATCAGAGAACGCCCGTACCTGTCGTAGTTTTATCTCGAACGCTGATTAATCCACTGAGCGGAAATCGTCTCGCCCACTGCTGGAATCTGACGCCAGAAAAGGCTCTCGATAAAGCGCTCAAAACTTTTGGGCCTCGGATTCATATAGAAGCAGGCGCATCAATATTCCAAGAGTTAATAAGCGCCGGTCATATAGATCAACTTGAATTAAGCATCACGGAAATAACTGGCGGTGAAGATAAGCTCGATATCGAGAAGTTGCTCTCCAACTTTGCAATTACAAAAGACGAGACCGTTGAAGGCACACGATTTATCTCAGCGGTAAAGAAAGCCATATAGCAAAAAGGAGAGCTAGAAAGCTGAAATTAAGCTGACGCCAACAACAGCAAATGCAATGCCAACATATTGCACGCGATGAAGTCGCTCATGTAGAAAGATATAGGCAAGTAAGGCTGTAGCAATTGGGTAGAGCGCACCTAGAACCATTGCAAGTGAAACAAGACCCTTCGTTGTAGCCACTCCGAGAAGTAGATTTGCTGCAAAGTCGGCAACACCGATGAAGATCAGAAGTGGCATCTGTGGCTTTCCGAGGCCGCCAAATTGTCTAAATCTAATCAAGAGCGCAATGCCGACAATGAGAGTTGTTGTTCTCATCGTTGTCATAGTCATCAGCGCGCTACTTTCAGAACCGAGCGCCATACAAACTAGTGCGATTCCGAAGAAGACCGCTGCGCAAAGAGCTAAGAGAACAGGCTTCAGTGGTAAACCTTGCGAAACTTCTGGACCACTGGCAAGAAACCCACCGAGCATTGCGCAGATGACGCCAATTGAAAGAATTGTAGAAAGTTGATCGCCTTTGTAGATGAGTGCAAAGGCGAGAGGAATCAGTGCGCTGAGCGAACTAATCGGTGAGACGACTCCCATGCGACCAGTAGAGAGTGCGGCATAGAGACTGATTAACCCCAAATAACCTGCAAGACCTGCAAGTACCCCCGGAATAAAGTAACCATTTGATCCGAAAGCTTCTGCGCCCCATGCACCAGTTGCTACAACGAGAACGATGCCGGTGAGAAAACCAATCGCCTGGCTGACAGCGAGAACTGCAATCGCAGGGAACTTCTTGCTGAGATTGCCGGCGATGTAGTCGGCACTTCCCCATAAGAGACTCGAGAGAAGTGCTAGTGCGCTGGCCATAAGAGCAGACTCTACCCGTTGGAAGGTCTTAGCCTCCCGGCTAAAGCGCCTAATCAACTTTAGAATTGACCAGTGAAGTCGCCATTCTCCTTTGATGAAATGATTGAACTTCTTCGTACTTTTACTCCCCGCGCAGAGATAATCCTTGAAGAAGTTCCCGCGCCGCAGAAGTTAGCTGCTTACTCCTTCGCCTTTACCGCAGATATCTCAAATGGGCTCTCCGGAGATGCTGAAGATGAAGTCGCTTCTGGTCGCTTTGTCATTCTCCATGAGCCAGGTGGGCAAGATACATGGGAAGGAGAATTTCGTTGCGTGACATTTATGCGCGCTGATGTAGATAGCGAGATGCAAGAAGATCCCCTACTTCCAGAAGTTGGCTGGAATTGGCTACTAGATTCTCTGCAAAATACAGGTGCAATCTTTAGCGCGCCAAGCGGAACTGTTACACGAGTATCAAGTGCATCATTTGGAAAGTTATCTCCTCGCAATGATGACTCTGAGATTGAGATCAGAGCTTCTTGGAGCCCGCAGCTAGAAAGTGTTGACGATATTTTTTCTCACGTTCAAGCTTGGTGCAATCTCATGACTGAAGTAGCAGGACTTGCACCTCTTCCTGAAGGTGTTGCAACTATTGGTTCAGCGCGACGTCGTGTCTGAGAAAGTTGATACAGAGCAGGCAGCGGTTGTCGCCCCTACTCCTCTACTCCATCCAGCAGCAGGCGTTCCGGAGATTATCGAGACGGAATCTGCATTTGAAAGTGCTCTTGCGCAATTAGCTGCAGGAACAGGGCCATTTGCCTTTGATGCAGAGCGCGCATCGGGCTTTAAATACAGTTCTCGTGCCTACCTCATTCAGATAAAGCGAACTAATGGCGGATTGCATCTCATCGATCCGATTCCATTTGGTCCACATCACCCTTGCTTTACAAAGTTAAATTCGCTTATCAAGAATGAGGAAGTAATCCTTCATGCAAGTACGCAAGATCTGCCTTGTCTTCGCGAATTAGGAATAGAGCCAGAAATTCTCTTTGATACAGAACTGGGTGGACGTATCGCTGGACTTCCTCGAGTCGGACTTGGCCCGCTACTTGAAACCTTGATGGGCGTATCTCTTGCTAAAGAACACTCTGCTGCAGATTGGTCAAAGCGCCCGCTTCCCATCGAATGGCTTAACTATGCAGCCCTGGATGTAGAACTCCTCGTTGAATTGCGAGATAAGGTCTATCAACTTCTACTCGGAGCCGGAAAGTGGGAGTGGGCTAAGGAAGATTTTGCATCAATTATCTCCGCACCAGCACCGGCTCCGCGAATCGATCCATGGCGACGTACTTCCGGAATGCATAAAATTAAGAAGCGTTTACATATGTCTGTAGTGCGAGAGTTATGGCAAGCCAGAAATACTCTTGCGCAAGAACTAGATATCTCACCCGGGCGCTTATTAACCGATGCGGCTATTTCAGAGATTGCACTTGCTAGCGAAAATATGCCGTTGCTCAATCGGAAACATCTGGAGAAAGTATTACGCCCTATCGGATTGCGAGCGCGTTGGTTTGAGAATTCCGAGCTCTGGATCTCAGCAATAGCCACAGCCCTTGCCTTACCTGAGGATCAGTGGCCAGAGGCTCGCTCAAAAAGCGATGCTCTTCCTCCCATTAAATTGTGGCGCGAGCGCTTCCCAGAGAGATATGCACCGCTTACTCATGCACGCTTTAACTTGCAGGTACGGGCAGAGGAGCTATCTATCCCTCTAGAGAACTTGATTAGTCCCGAGCTTGTACGTCGTATCTGTTGGTCTCCCCCAGAAGGATCTGTCTCTGATGCCTTACTCGCCTTAGGTGCTCGACGCTGGCAGTCGGAGATAGCCTCACCAATTCTGGAGGCTGCGTTACTGGAGAAAGAACCGCTTGCAATCGCAGAAGAAGCAGATGCGGAAGCTACTGACGAGAAAAGTACCTCACCGGCCCAAGGTGCTGGAGATAAACCTTCTGCCCCACAGTAAATTCTGATGGACCTGCAACTCGTGCGCTAATCAACGCTCCAGTTTCAGGAAGAGTTACGGTAAGCATCGCATCATGGCCGTAGTAATCGATATGGGTTAATGAGCCTTCAATACCAAGAGAAGCGTTGACTGATACACGAATCTCTTCTGGGCGAATAACAACGTATCCCGTTTCGCTTCCCGTCTTGCCGCTGCCGTCAAGGGATAGTGGGTACAGGGTCTGCCCGGTACTTAACTTCTCCGCAGGCAAGATCAAGACATCACCGGTACTTGCTGCTATCTCAGGAGAGATTGGTGATTCATATACCTCTTCAGGCGTTCCATTCTGGGCGACTTTTCCATCACGAATAAGAATTACTCGATCGGATGAGACCAAAGCTTCTTCGCGATCGTGAGTAACAAGGATTGCCGTTGAACCTAACTCGCGGAGCAAGCCAACAACTTCTGTACGTAGCTCAACACGTAATACCGCATCAAGCGCCGAGAAAGGTTCATCGAGCAATACCAACTTAGGCTTAATTGCTAGTGCGCGAGCCAGGGCGACGCGAGTCTGCTGACCACCTGAGAGCTGGGATGGAAGTCGGTCTTCAAACCCCTTCATTCCAATGAGGCTAATCATCTCGTCCGTAATTTTTGAAATTTCAGATTTCGTGTGGGTACTTCGGTCTAATCCAAAGGCGATGTTCTTGGCGACTGTGAGGTGAGGAAATAGCGCGCCTTGTTGCGGGACATATCCCGTGCCGCGCTTATGCGGTGGCAATACAACCGATGAAACTCCCACAAGCTGTGAACCAAATCGAATCGTTCCGCTCGTTGGTTGGATGAGTCCTGCAATCGCCCTTAGCAAAGTGGTCTTGCCGCACCCTGATGGACCTAGCAGTGAGGCTATTTCGCCCTCACGAAGATCAAAGGAGAGGTCTGAGATAACTGATCGACTTCCATAATTTACATTGAGGTGAGAGATGCTCAGTGAAGTCAATTAATTCACCTTCGCCTTCACCGATGCTTCATTCTTCGCACTTCGAGGAATGGTCAAGATAAATGTTGGAATCGCTGCTAACAGAACCAATAATAGTGCATACGGCGCAGCTTCATTAAATCGACTGATTGCTGCAAAGCTCCACACTTCTGTTGCCAATGTATCCATGCCAGTTGGCCTGAGCATCAACGTTGCAGGAAGTTCCTTCATAGCTGTTAAGAAGACTAACAGGACACCTAGAGCTAAATTCGGCAATGCGATTGGAAAGACAACTTCCATCGTGACTCTTGATTTGCTCTTACCCAGAGTTGCTGCAACCTCTTTGAGTTGTGGAGATACCAGGGAAAGCGCAGATGAAGTAGATGCAACCGATTTTGCAAGGAAGAGTACGGCATAGGCGAAAGCGAGAAGAAAGATTGATTGGTAGAGAACTCCTAGACGTGAGCCGAAGGAGACTAAAGCAAGGCCCACAACTACACCTGGCAGCGCATGGGCCATCAAAATTATCTTCTCTGAAATTGAACCGAAGGTGCTTGCACCTTGAGTCATCAAAAAAGCTAGTGGGAGTGAGAGAAGAAATGCGATTGCGGCGCCCATTGCGGCGACAGTGATTGTTGAAATAGCAGCTGTTGTTAAGTCTGAGATAGCTACCGCTGCTGGATTCTGTAAAAACCTAGAGATAAGTACGTAGAAAGGAATGACGACTGCCAGAAAGGCATAAGTTGCAAGCATGAAAGTTGTTGCTACAGAAAGTGGAAGGTTCTTCACTCGCCGGATTTGCTGCTGGAAACCTTCGGCTCCCCTACTTTCAAATTCGCGCCCTTTTAGGAACGATTCCATAGATACGAAGATTGCTGCAGCTAGGAATAGAAGTAATCCAATAACCGATGCCGCGCTGCGATCGTAGGAAGATTTGTAGAGATTTTGAATCGAGACTGTGAGCGTCTCTACATTAAGCAGAGAGACTGCTCCAAAATCACTCAAAACATAGAGTCCGGAAAGTAAAGCTCCTGCACTGATGCTGCGGCGGACCTGCGGCAGAATAACGCGAAAGAAAACAGCAGGCTTTGTGAGGCCAAGTGATCGAGAAACTTCGATCAGCCCTGAGTCAATCCGCTGGAATGAGATTGTTACCGCAAGAATCATGTACGGCATCGTTGTTAAAACTAAGATGAAAGTTGCAGCCCAGATGCCGTCAAGTGAAGGAACGAGCGCCTTCCAGGTATAGGTAAAGACATAAGAAGGAATTGCTAGAGGTAACACTGTCATCACCAAGAGAATGCGAGGATATGGAATTTCAATGTAATGCAATCCTGCAGCTAGAGCCGTTCCAAGTAAGACATTGATAGCCACAACAGCGCTGAGCAGCAAAACGGTTGCTCCGAGAACTTCAACTGTCTTAGATCGAGTTAAGAGCGCGAGAATATCTCCTGCAGGTTTTTCTCCCGCTCGAATAATTAAGTATAAAAGTGGTTGGGAAATGGTTATGAGGACCCCCGCTACGAGAGCCCTCAAACCATAACTTCCAGACTTAACCATTGATTTCGCTGCGCTATTTCTTCACTATAAAAGGCCGACCTTAGTGAGGAGATCTTGAGTTCGTTGAACTTTCTCAAGATCACCTAGATCTACTTCAGGTGCTCCAATATCTTCTAACTTTGGAAGTCCCTCTGGAGCCTTTACCCCTGAAAGCAGTGAGTACTCATGTGTATCTTCAACAAATGCAATCTGAGAAGGCTTCGCTGTGAGGAAGTTGATGAGCTCAATTGCAGCGCTCTCTTTCTTGCTTGATCCGAGAATTCCCACACCTGAAACGTTGATCAAATTACCAATATCTCCCGGTGAAAAGAAACTGATCTCAGCGTTGATTTCTCTGCCAAGTGCTTCGCTGACTTCCCAGACGTAGTAGTGATTAACTAGACCCAGATCAATTTCGCCTTTATCAATCGCTTCTACAATTTCACTATTCTTAAGATAAATCTTTGCATCATTTGCCTTCATACCTGCTAGCCACTTCTCGGCAAACTTCTCGCCTTTCTCGTTGATAAGTGCTGTGACAAAAGCCTGGAATGATGAATTACTTGGAGCGATTCCGAATCTGCCCTTAAATTGCGCGGAAGTTAATTCGGCAACTGATGTAGGAAGTTTCGCCACGGCTCCTGGGCGATATGCGAAGACTCGTGCTCGGCCGGTGACTCCGACCCATGTGCGGTTATCCCCGATGTACTGGCTTTGAATTTGGTCACCTGCAGAGTCTGGCAACTTCGAGAGAAGGCCAGCCACGGATAACGCACCCAGTGCTCCGGCATCTTGAGACAGGAAGAGGTCGGCAGGAGAGTTTTCACCCTCCTCGAGAATTTGGGCTGCTAATTCGGCAGAGTCGCCGTAACGGATATTGAGTTTGATCCCCGACTCTTTCTCCCAGCGGGCAAAGAAGGGGGCGATAAATTCCTCTGAACGCCCCGAGTAGATAGTGAGTTCTTCAACCTTATCCGAGGAGGTATCTCTGCCGAATCCAATCCAGCTGACGCCTCCGATGACCAATGCGCCCACGATTACCGCAATGATTGAATTCTTCTTCAAAGTTCTCTCCTGACAGATTAATTACTACGCAGATCCTCAATTGGATACAGGGATGAGATTAGTGAAGAGTCGCGAATTACGCAACATTCTTGTTGCGTAATTCGTCACAGGGGCGATGGTGACAAAGAGGGCTACTGGCAAGTAACCTTGAAGCATCTCTAGCGAAAGAGGCTCTACCTCATGTCCAACACTCTGCACTCAGTCGTCCTTGTTGATGCTGTCCGCACGCCATTCGGTAAGGCGGGAAGCATGTATGCCGGAACTCGCGCCGATGACCTGATGGTCCGTGCGATGCGCGGATTACTTGAGAGAAATCCAAAGGTATCCCCCGAGCTCATCGACGATGTTGCAATCGCTGCCGCTACACAAACAGGCGATCAAGGAATGAATATCGGTCGTAGCGCAACACTTCTTGCAGGACTTCCTAAGACAGTTCCCGGTTACTCAGTTGATCGTTGGTGTGCAGGTGCGCTGACTGCAACAACAACTGTTGCAGGTGCTATTGCGATGGGTGCAATTGATATCGCTATCGCTGGCGGCGTTGAACATATGGGCAATCACCCAATGGGCGAACTAATGGATCCTAATCCTCGATACTTGGCAGAGAAACTCGTTGAACAAGATGCCCTCGCAATGGGTGCAACTGCAGAACGCCTTCACGATCGCTTTCCACAATTAACAAAAGAGCGCGCAGATGCTTATGCGCTAAATTCTCAGATGAAGACTGCGAAGGCATATGCAGATGGAAAGATTCAGAGAGATTTAATTCCAACAGCGGCGCGTAACCCAGAACTTGGTTGGACTATTGCAACCGTTGATGAAGCTCCTCGCCCAACAACCACGATGGAAGGTCTTGCAGGATTAAAAACCCCTTTCCGTCCCGCAGGTCGCGTCACCGCCGGAAATTCATCTGGACTTAACGATGGTGCTACCGCTGCCTTGCTGGCAAGTGAAGAGAAAGCAATTGAGCTTGGCCTCACCATCAAAGCTCGCATGGTCACATTTGCATTCGCAGGTGTTGAGCCAGAGGTAATGGGCTATGGACCAGTTCCTTCAACGATTAAAGCTCTTGCTAAGGCTGGCCTTTCTATCGACGATATAGGAGCATTTGAAGTCAACGAAGCATTTGCTGTTCAGGTTCTTGCGTTCCTGGATCACTTCGGAATCGCAGATGACGATCCTCGCGTCAATCCATACGGTGGCGCTATTGCGGTAGGCCATCCCCTTGCATCATCAGGTGTGCGTCTAATGCTCAACCTCGCTCGTACATTTGAAGAGAAGAAAGATGTTCGATACGGAATCACAACTATGTGTATCGGTCTCGGAATGGGCGGCACAGTTATTTGGGAGAACCCTCACTACACAGGAGGAAAGAAGTAATGACAACGTCAATTCAGCTCCCTGAAGGTGCACCTGAAGAGGTAGTCACCCACGCACTTGTTCGCGATATCGATCTGACTCCATTTGGGCACAAAGGCTCACTTGCGCTCATCACTCTCGATAACTCACTGGATCACACACGTCCAAACACTCTTGGGCCGCAGTCACTTGCATCTATCGATGCTTCGATTACAGATGCAGTTTCACGCAAACCAGCAGCTATCGCTGTAATTGGAAAGCCATTTATCTTTGCAGCGGGTGCTGATCTCTCAGGCTTAGCATTCTTAAATAAGCGCGAACAAGCACTTGCCATCGGAAAGCTCGGTCACGATGTCTTTAGACGTTTTGATGAGATCGGTATTCCTACCTTCGCATTTATTAATGGTCTAGCACTCGGTGGCGGCCTTGAAATAGGACTTCACTGCAACTACCGCACACTTGCATCAACTGCCTTTACCGCTCTTCCTGAAGTATTCCTAGGACTTGTTCCAGGATGGGGTGGCGCAACTATTCTTCCAAAACTTATTGGACCAGAACGCGCAGTGCAGGTAATCATTGGCAATTCACTTAATAACAACACAATGATGAAGGCAAAGGATGCTCTCGCACTTGGCGTTGTTGATGCTGTCTACGAACCTGCTGACTTCCTTGAGAAATCAGTTGCATTTGCAGCGGGAGTCTTAAGCGGAGCGGTAAAGGTCGAACGTAAAGATTATTCATCTGATCCTACTTGGGATTCAGCACTCGCTGCAGGTCGCGCCGCAGCTCTCAAGAAGTACGGTGGAGCAGAGCTGGCATCTCCTACTAAGGCACTCGAACTTATTGCCGCCGCAAAGAGCAATACTCGTGGCGCAGGCTTTGATGCTGAAGATGTCGCGCTAGCTGATCTCACAATGTCTGATCCTCTTCGTGCATCACTCTATGCATTTAACGTTATTCAGAAGAAGCGCAAGAAAGTAGAAGGTGCTCCAAAGCCTGCACTTGGCAGAAAGGTTGCACGTGTTGGTGTCGTTGGAGCAGGTCTTATGGCTTCGCAGTTAGCGCTCCTTCTCCTTCGTAACCTCAAGTGTCCTGTCGTCATGACAGATATCGACCAAGAGCGCGCAGATAAGGGCGTCGCCTGGGTTAAGAATGAATTAGCGAAGCTCGTTGAGAAGAAGCGCATGAGCCCAGAATCTGCCGGGCGTCTATCGCTTCTCATTAGCGGATCATCTGATCAGCAGGTCTTTGCTGGCTGCGACTTCGTCATTGAAGCAATCTTTGAAGAGTTATCACTGAAGCAAGAGCTCTTTAAGAAGCTTGAGAAGATTGTTGGCCCTGAGTGCGTATTAGCTACAAATACCTCATCACTCTCTGTTGAGGCGATGAGTCAAGGGCTAGAACACCCGGAACGAGTTGTGGGTTTCCACTTCTTTAATCCTGTTGCGATTATGCCTCTGCTCGAAGTTGCACGTACTTCAAAGACAGATGATGCAACAACGGCAACTGCGGTCAATATCGGCAAGGAACTTAAGAAGACGATGATCATCTGTAAGGATGCACCTGGCTTTGTAGTTAACCGACTGCTTACTCGTTTCATGGGTGAAATCACCGATGCTGTCGATGAAGGAACTGATCCAACCGTTGCTGATAATGCAATGCGCAGCATTGGTTTTCCTATGTCTCCCTTTGAACTCCTTGGCCTCGTAGGTCCAGGCGTTGCACTGCACGTATCAGAGACTCTCCATGCAAACCTTGGACCTCGTTATCGCATCTCCCCTACGATGCAAGCGATGGTTAAGGAAGGCGTGAAAACTTTCTACATCAAGGGTGAAGATGGAAAAGTTTCCGCAAACCCTGCAGCTCTTGCCCTTGTCCATAAGGGAACAACGCCATCTACCGCTGAAGAAGTTCGACTTCGCGCATTAAAGGCTCTAGCGGAGGAAGCTCGCATGATGCTCGATGAAGGTGTTGTCTCAACTCCTGCAGAGATTGATCTCTGTATGTTGATGGGCGCTGGTTGGCCGATGCACCTAGGTGGAATTCTGCCGTTCTTAGATCGCGAAGGTATTAGCGAGTCTGTTTGCGGTCAGCGTTTTCATTCTCCGGGAATTGCATCTCTTCCACAGTAGAGTTCCACTCGACTATGTCGCGGGAAATCTTCTGAGCAGTAATTCCTAGATCTTCAAGGATTTCTGAGCGCTTTGAGTGCTCGATAAATTCAAGAGGAACGCCGATGCTATGAATTGCAACGTTGAGCCCTGCCTCTCTAAATTGTTCA
>Ga0247722_10001046_pt1 | contig 15751 bp, 15 predicted proteins | sample MSEWelMarce3H_FC_FD_189094 | JGI IMG/M metagenome (GOLD analysis project Ga0247722, IMG submission 189094) | Subsurface sediment microbial communities from gas well in West Virginia, United States - MSEEL Well Study Marcellus 3H_FC | ecosystem: Environmental > Terrestrial > Deep subsurface >... | reverse complement strand
TATACACTGGAATCAGTATATAACTGATGGTAAATCCTCAGGAAATACCCCTAGTAATTCTCTTAAACAAAATGCGATTAAACTTTTAACAAGTGGCATTCTAAAAAAAAGAACACACGAAGGAGGAACAATGAGGAAAAAGTCAAAGTCCACTAGATCTAAGGCTAAAACTTATAAACATAAATAAATATCAAAAATTAATTTTTGGCGCCAGTTTAAAACTAACACCAAAAATTGAGGTAATTTCCCGGCTTAGAAAAGAACACACATAACCTCAGAGATGTCTTCCTCTTCAGTAACTGAACCTATTCTTGGCATTCAGTTTAGCATTTTCTCTCCTGATGAGATTGAGCGTAGATCTGTAGTTGAAATTACATCTAATAATACATATGAAGGTAATGAGCCAAAGATTGGCGGACTCTTTGATCCCAGAATGGGAGTTCTAGAAAATGGAAAACAGTGCCGCTCTTGTGGACAATCCAACAATAACTGCCCTGGCCACTTTGGTCATTACAGGCTAGGTCGCCCTGTCTACTATATTCAGTTTCTCCCTATGATTCTCAATGTTCTCAGTTGTGTTTGTGTATCTTGCTCTAAGCTACTTGTGGACAAGGAGATGCGCACATCTATTAGGTTAAAGAAAGGTGAGGGACGATGGAAGGAGCTTTTAGAGGCATCGGGGAATATTTCTCGCTGTGGTCAGGAGACTGAGGATGGATGTGGGTCAAGGCAGCCTGACCGTTATAAGCGTGAGGGAATTGCGCGTATTGTAGCAGAGTGGGATGCTGTAGAGGGTAAGGAAGTAAAACACGATGCGATGAAGCAGCCTCTTGAGGTGGAATATGTTCAGCGCCTATTTAGACGTGTAACAGATGAGGATGTGGCATTTATGGGATTCAATCCTCGTTGGTGCCGCCCTGACTGGATGATTTGCTCTGTTCTTGCTATTCCTCCTCCTCAGGTGCGCCCTTCAGTTGTTCAGGAGAATAATCAGCGTTCAGAGGATGACTTGACACATAAGCTGTTTGAAATCATCAAGTATAACAAGCTTCTTCTACAAAAGATGGAGGCAGAGGGGTCTAAGGCAAATAAGGGATATGTGGATGAGTTGACTAATGTCTTACAGTATCATATTGCGACTCTAATAGACAATCAGATTCCTGGTGTTGCGCCTTCTGCTCAACGTGGTGGGCGTCCTCTCAAGTCTATTCAGCAGCGTCTGGGGTCAAAGGAGGGTCGTATCCGTTATAACTTACAGGGTAAGCGCGTAGAGTTTAGTGCGAGGTCAGTAATTACACCTGACCCCAATATTTCAATCGCAGAGCTAGGTGTTCCCATCAAGATTGCTATGAATCTCACAGTCCCTGAACGTGTTACTGACTACAACAGAGACAAGATGTATAAGCTTGTTCAAAACGGCACCACTAAATACCCTGGTGCCAAGACTCTTGTTCGTGCTGATGGTCGTATGATTTCCCTGGCTCACGTCAAGACTGAGGAAATTGTTCTCTATAATGGCGACCTAGTAAATCGCCATTTACTGGATGGTGACATGGTTCTCTTTAACAGACAGCCTACTCTTCACAGAATGTCGATGATGGGTCATCGTGTCCGTGTTCTACCTTATAATACGTTTAGGCTAAATGTATCTGCGGTAGCACCCTATAATGCTGATTTTGACGGTGATGAGATGAATGCTCATATTCCCCAGAGTTCAGAGGCAATTCAGGAGCTACAGGATATTGCAGCAGTTCCTTACCAGATGATTTCACCGAGGCACCAGAAGCCAGTGATTAAGGTGGTTCAGGACGCACTTCTCGGCTCATATCGTATTACAAAACAGGGTGAGACATTTACAAAGAAGGAGTTTATGAATCTCATGATGTGGAATAAGCGGTTTGATGGAAAATTACCTGAGCCAGTTGCCGCAGGTGGCTCAGTAAGATGGTCTGGGCAGCAAGTTCTTGGTTCATTACTGCCACCAATAAATTCAGACTTGAAGAATAAGTTCTATGATGATGATTCTACTCCAAATAATATGGTTAAGTTGCGCGAGGGAATGATTCAGGGCTCAGGAATTGTCGATGATGATGTCCTAAATAAGACAGGCGTGGGTGTAGTCCATACAACATATAATGACTTTGGTGCGCAGGCTGCGGTAGACCTGATTGACTCTGTCCAGAGCACCATTGAGTCCTATTTAATCATGAGTGGGTTCAGCGTTGGTCTATCAGACCTAGTGGCTGATGACTCTACACTGTCAACAATGAATGATATTGTTCAGGCACGTAAGAAGGAGATTGATGAGATTGTTCTTCAGGTTCACATGGACTTGTTCGACAATAATACGGGTAGATCTAATCAGGATGAGTTTGAGGGCCAGGTCTTCGGTAAGTTAAATAAGGCTATTGAGGAGCTAGGTAAGCTGGGTCAGAAGGCTCTAGCCCAGGAGAATCGTCTAATCAGTATGTTAAAGGCGGGATCTAAGGGCTCAACGATTAACGTATCGCAGATGGTAGCTTGTGTTGGTCAGCAGAATATTGAGGGTCGTCGTATTCCCTTTGGATTTACTGACAGAACCCTCCCTCACTACAAGAAGTTTGATGATGGAGCAGAGGCGCGCGGCTTCGTTGAGAATAGTTTTGTGAAAGGTCTAACACCTCAGGAGTTCTTCTTTCACGCCATGTCAGGTAGAGAGGGTCTGATTGATACGGCTGTTAAGACGGCAGAGACGGGTTATATTCAGAGGCAGATGGTAAAGGCGATGGAGGACCTAGTTACCCAACATGATGGCACGGTGCGTGATGCTCGTGGTGGTATTGTCCAGTTTCACTATGGTGAGGACGGTATCAGTTGTACTAAGGTAGAAGTTACGGGGCTCCCCATTCATTCTCTATCAGATGAGGAGATTCGCACACAAGTTGGAATGGCAGGAGTAAAGTGGGAGGATATTCTAGATGATCCTGGTTCTAGAAAGGAAGATGCCGAACTGATAAATTCCTTTGTTGACAAGGTTATTCAAGATCGTAATATGCTGGTAAATGGTGTCTTCCGCAATGGACGCGCTAAGAGTTTAATGGGTCCTATGAATCTTGACCGTATGATTGTGAATCTCAAGATTAAGTTTGGAATCAAGGGTAATACAAAGACGGATTTGGACCCAGAGTATGTTATTGGACAGGTGGCAAACCTTCAACAAAGAACTCTACCCTTTCATAAGATGTGGGGAGCGATGCTTCGTTACCAGCTAGGTCCTCATAGTTCAATTGTAAAGCATAGATTAACAAAGATGGCATTTAATTCTCTTGTTGAAATTATTCTTCTGAAGAACTGGACTTCCATTGCCCAGCCTGGAGAGCAAGTGGGAATTATCGCAGCTCAGTCAATTGGTGAGCCTGCCACGCAGATGACTCTGAATACTTTCCACTTAGCGGGAGTAGCAGCCAAGTCAGGTATGACCAGAGGTGTTCCTAGGTTAAAGGAGGTATTCAAGGTTACTAAGGCACCAAAGGCAACTTCTCTGAGTATCTTCTTGAAGCCAGAGTTTCGCGACGATAAGGAGAAGGCGCGTGAGGTAGCGCAGGATCTCGAACTAACTATGTTGCGCGACATTGTCACGACAATTGGTCTATATTATGATCCTAAGGATGAAACTACCGTCATCCCAGGTGATAGAGAACTTATTGCGTTTTATAAGCTATTTGAGCAGAAGGTAAATGGCTTCGATGAGAGTAAGGAACAGGAGGAAGTATACCCCTATGGAAAATGGATGTTGCGTCTAGAATTTAATAAGGGTGCTATGTTTGACCGTAATATTACAATGGATGATGTGGCGTATATATTGAATGACAAGTTCAATAACGCAATTAATATGATTTATACGGATTTCAATTCACAGAAACTGGTTATGCGTATTCGTCTTGACCGCGAGACATATAAGGAGGAGGATGATTACACGAACTTTAAGAAGTTTCAGGCACGCCTACTAACAACCGTAGCGGTTCGCGGTGTTCCTGGGATTAAGGCAGCTTCCTTTAGTAAGTCAGAGAATCGTGTAGAAATTATTGAGGGTAAGCCGACAAAGATTTCCGAGTATTCCATTGATACAGATGGCAGTAATTTCATTGAGGTGATGAATCACCCCGCTGTTGACCCAACACGCCTATATACTACAAATGTTCATGATGTCATGGATGTTCTAGGAGTTGAGGCAGGGCGAAATATTCTTCTAACAGAGATTGAGTCTCTCTTCGCTGACGCAGGTGTAAACTACAGACATCTGGGTCTACTCATTGATAGCATGACTCGTAATGGTCGTCTGATGTCAGTTGACCGTTATGGTATCAATAAGAATAATATTGGTCCTCTTGCGAAAGCATCGTTTGAGGAGACAGAGCGAATCTTGCTGCGCGCAGCGCTGTTTGGTGAGATGGACCCTGTGACTGGTGTATCAGCCAAAATCATGACAGGTCAGACAATGCGCGGTGGAACTACATTCTCAGAATTACTACTTGATGAGGGTGCTCTAATGAGACTACAGAAGGGTCTCCCCCCGGTAGCAGATCAGGAAGAGGAGGATGTGGAGGACTTAGATGAAGATGATATCGCAGAGGAGTTAGCAACAATCGGCGATGACAGATGTAACGCAGTGAGACTGCGTATGAATACAGTAATGCCAGAGGGTGATATGGATTTGGAGGAACCTGATGTGGTCTTCAATGTTCTAGAGTAATTTAAAATATCATTTAATTATATATGGAAAACAAACCCCCTACTGAATGTCCAGTTTCAGGAGATCCACTCTCAGAATCTCCTCACGTTGTACTTGATAAAAGGGCGGCCGAAAATGGAATATATTGTGTTGTTGATTTACTTGGAACAATTAAGGCTACTGAACAAAGAATTAATTCGGGAGAATTAATTTATGATGAAGGAAATGCTAAAATTCCATTTTTTTATCCTAAAAGTATAAATGATATTGATAAAATTATACCAGAGCAGTGGATAAAGACAGGACTTCGATCCTATGATAATTCAGAATTTAGTGTAGAAGACAAGAAAAAAATAGTTGAATTATTAGCATCAAATCATAAAGAAGGTGATAAAGTTATTATATATTATTTTCATACAAAAAATCCAGAGGAAAGAGCATTATATGCGACAAATTCCCCGACGCCGTTAGTAAAACCCTATAATGCGTTTATGAATAAATTTGGAAAGCCTGCTGGATTATCTGGCGCCTTTCCTAATAGACGCATGCCTTATCCAATTAGAAAGGTACCAAGCACGAATACACGAAAGCCATGGAGAGGTGGAAAAAAGAGAGCTACACGGAGAAAGCATTTAAGAAAACGTTCTTCAACTCACAAGAGAAAGAGAAGGGCCTAAAATCTTACGGTTGAATATAAATATACGAGATGCTTTCTCTTCTTTTTTGCTTTCTAACATTTCTAAGTTCTACTGTAACTGCGCACAATGTAACTGAGTATGCTCTTGCTAATACCTTTAGTCTAGTGCCTAGCCCGTATCCTACGTTCCAGGCATGGCAGAGTCTTTATGGAAAGGAGTATCTCTCTGCTACTGAGCGTGATTACCGCGAGTCTATGTATGATCGTAATGTCAAGAAGATTGCCAGACATAACGCAAAGGGTCTTTCTTGGACTATGGGTGTAAACCAGTTCGCAGATATGTCTAAGAGTGAGTTTGTGGCCAAGTATCTAAGCGGACCTACCGCAGGTGGATATAATAACGCCACGCACAATCGTGTAAAGAACTATACTTGGTCTCTTCTACGCACGAATGTAAGTGCTCTTCCTCTATCTGTTGATTGGACGACCAAGGGGGCGGTAACTCCTGTCAAGGACCAGGGTCAGTGTGGGTCCTGTTGGTCTTTCTCTGCCACGGGTGCTCTAGAGGGTGCGTGGTTTGTTTCTAAGAGGGTTCTAACAAATCTATCTGAGCAGGAGCTAGTTGATTGTTCTACATCTGAGGGAAATCAGGGATGTAACGGAGGTCTAATGGATTACGCCTTTGAGTATGCCAAAACAAATGGCCTTACATCTGAGTCTGCTTATCCTTATACGGCAAGTGGTCCTAATGCTTGTAAGGCAAAGGGGCTTCCTGTGCTAGTGAAGGCTACTGGGTTTACTGATGTTCCTACAAATTCTCAGACTGCTCTAATGACTGCTGTAGTTCAGCAGCCTGTTTCTGTTGCTATTGAGGCAGATGAGAATTCCTTTCAGTTTTATTCTTCCGGTGTTTTAACAAAGGCATGTGGAACTAATCTGGACCATGGTGTTCTTCTGGTGGGGTATGGAACACAGTCTGGGCTAGATTATTACAAGGTGAAGAATAGTTGGGGCTCCAGTTGGGGACAACAAGGCTATGTTCTGCTAGGACGTGGTCCGAGTTACAATGGTAATCAGGGGCAGTGTGGAATTCAGATGGACCCTTCGTATCCTGTAGTTTAAGTTTCACTTTATAAAAATTGCCTTGCGTATTTTCACAAAGTGAAAATTGAAGCAATTGGATTTCTATGTAAAACATAGAAATCCAATGCTACCTTTCCTAAGATATAAAGCTAAGGAATCTGAACTTCAAGCGGCATTTGCTTCAGTGCCTATTAAAGTAGAGTCGGTCACGGGGACAGACCATTATTACACAGATGGAGATTCTACACAATCTTCCTTTAAGGTTGTAATAGATTCTGTTATAACAGTTTATATTCCACAATTCATTTATAACGTAGATCCAGAACATAAGAGAATTATTAAGGAATGGATAGATTTAGTAGAGTTACAAGTTTCTTCGGGTTAAAAGAAGATAACTAAATATAAGTATGTCGTGGCCTATAGTCAAGCCCCCGTGGAAACATGTATCATGGCAATCATGGCCTGAAAAAGATACATGGACATGTGGTCCAAATACACAATGGACGCAAGAACTAATAATAAATAAACCAAGCGAAATAGATGAATTAAAATTGAAGATTGAAATTCTAGATAAAGCTGGAGAATGGGAAATCTTAAAACGCACTTCTAATCCGTATGAATTAGTTTTTTCACAGGGTCAAGATAAAAGAATACCTAATTCTATTTGTAGTATTAGGCCCTTGAGTCGTTCATTTTTTAAGATGATTGAAATCCTTCACGTCCTTGATTTCTTTGGAAGAGTTTCTACAGTTAAGAAAATACGTAGCGCACATGTATGTGAAGGACCAGGTGGATTTATTGAAGCCTTATTGTTTTTATCACAGAGAAATTCTATAGTATTAGATGAGGCTTCTGCTATGACTCTTAGACCAACAAAGGCAAATATTCCAGGGTGGAAGCGTGCTTACAATTTTTTAAAGAGTTCTCCTATGGTAAAAATAGAATATGGTGAAGATAATTCAGGAGATATTCTTATACCAGTAAATCAAGGTGCTTTTCTTAAAAAAACAAGAAATATGTGTAATATTTTTACGGCAGATGGTGGTTTTGATTTCAGCGAACATTATGGAACGCAGGAGGAAGAGGTGTTACCTTTACTAATTTCTTCAGCATTAATTGGCCTTCAAACTCTAGTAAAAGGTGGTGATTTTGTTCTAAAAATCTTTGATACAGAATCAAAGGCGACCGTTGATTTAATAGCACTTTTATCTTACTGCTTTGATTCATGGACTCTCTATAAACCAAGTCTGAGTAGGCCATGTAATGCAGAGAAATATTTCCTCGGACGTGGATGTAAGATTGTTCCAGGTTGGATTCTAAAAACACTGGTAGAAATTAGGAATGCGTATGCTTGTGGATTCAAGAATATGCTTTCTATTTTTCCATCTTTACCAGAAAATATATCATCTTCAATTGAAGTATTAAAACAGGATTTATTTCTTAAACAAGTGTCATCTTTAAAATTTGCTATCGCAAATAAAGAAGAATGGACAAATAATCCTACAAATGTTTGGAAAGAAATTCAGGAGAATTCTATTTTCTGGTGTAGAGCTTTTAAGATGCCCATGAGAAATATGGGTTCTGCCTCTCCCCTAGTAAATAAACAGAATCCTATTCCGTGGAGTCAAGTTGTGGCTTCACATACGCATTTAGAAGATGTTGGCCGACCTGTATAGAAGCTTCGTGCTGTGAGGCAGAGCCTCTGCCCATCTTTTCTAACATCATTAACATTAAATCAAGAGACCTTTGGTCGTAACCACCAGGTCTAGTGATCATCTCTAGAATATTAGGATACTGTTCGCAGAATTCGGGAAATACAGCCTTAATATCGTCAAGGCTATGGGTACTCTTTAGCATTAAACTAATTTTTATAACGTGGTCTCTGATAAAGGCAGAACGCTCTGAAGCATTAAAGCGTGTAGGTTCGGTGGCTGCCTTCTCAGATAACTTCTTTACAGAAGTGGTATTTAGATCCATCTACGTTTACTTGTAAAAAGTATTATACAATTTTGACGCATATAAGTAGAATGTCTTTTCCAGCTGGACCCCCCTTTGTTCCACAGGTATCAAATGTTCCAGTCTTTGATGCTTCTTCCGGAAATCCAAAAGCACTAAAAGACCCAAATTCTACTGGAGCCATGGGTTCACGACTTCAGGCAATGAATGACCAAGCAAAGGCAGATACATTATATGACACTCCGCCCAATAAAGTAGAGGGATTTAGTAATGAATCATATAGCCCGTGGATTCGTAAGACAGAATCATGTTCAAAAAAGGAGGGATTTAAGATGAATCTTAGCCCATCGCCATATAGTCCACCAAACTCTAACTTAGGAGTTCTATTAGTAATATTTGGTAGTTTAGTGGCGCTAATTATTTCTTTTTCAAAGAAATCTAAGAAATAGATATGTCAGAAGAGTGTCTAGATATTTTAGATAAATGGTTGATTTTAATAAAAAAAGAATTCTATGATAAACACATTAACAAAGATAATGATGAAAACGAACTTCAGACATATAGCGACTCCTTAGAAGATTATGGTGAAAATCTCATTCAGGCAATTGAAAAAGAATCTTATGAAACACTAAAGAATCTAAATTGGCCTGAAGAATTAATGAAATGTATTAAAGATCTTAGTATCCGGGTTGATATAATAAATGATATAACATCTTCATTCATAAGATTTCCCTTTAATCGTAGTGAAATACATAGAAAAGAGTTATTAAGAGAAAATGCTGGACTACAGTAGATATGGTCGGATCTCTTCCTTATGATGAAAAAAAAGGTTGTCCCTCTGGATTTCATAAACGCTCTTCTTATACATCTAAACAGGGTCATAGGGTTCCTCCTAGATGCGTAAAAGCTCAGACAGTATATAATGAAACACGCAAAGATTATACTAGGAGAATTCTAAGAAGACAAGAACAAAGATTAGCAACTATAGGAAAATCGGCAACAAGTAAAATAAGATGCCCTGCGGGGAAAGTTGTCAGACATGGCTACGTTAGACGCTTTGGTAAAACTGTAATGAGAAAGGGTTATACTGTAAGAAGAGCAAAAGGAAAGGAGTATCATATTTATCCTGAAAGAAAATCAGTCTTTGTTAAGCCAGCTTGTGTAAAGGATAAGGGTGCGCCTGGTATAAAAGAACCCGGTCCCGGCGAAGGAATTGGTCCTTTAAGAAAGGGTGCTCTTAAGAAGCATGGATATATCTATCTAAAACATAGACATCAGAGGCACGAGGCATTAAGGGATGCTATTAAAGAATTTAAACCTATTGGTGTGTATCGTAAACTTGATGCAGTTGCGAAACTATCTCATCATAGTAATCCAACTGCCTCTAGAATTTTTAAGGAGGATAGAGAGTGGGTAAAGAGAAAATTTGGATTACATATGTAAATAACTTTGTTATTTTTTAGTATATCGTGAAAATAAGAAGAGCAATGGATGTTGAAAAATCTATTGCTCCTGTTATTAAACCAACCTCATATCCTGTTCCTTATTTTCTAGCATTTTTTACGATTGCTATAGCTATAGGCATTTATATTGCTCTTGAAAGCTTTGCTAATCTAGCTGACATTAAAGAGAATTGGCCAGAATATAGATGTCAACCACAAATGATGCCTCTAGCAGGTCTCTTTGGTTATGATATTAATGAAAACTTTAATTTTTGTCTTGGTCAAATCATTAAAGAGCAGACAAAAGGTGTAGCAGGACCATTTGCTGCTGGTATGGGTTCATTTACAACTGTGCTAACAAATCTCATGAGTTCTGCTAATTCCTTTAGAACTACAATGGCAACCTTAGTAGGAGGAGTATTAAAAATTATAGATGAATTCAAGGCTCGTATGACAGCTCTTATGGGCCGTGTAAAGTTAACTGCTTCCAGAATGAAAGCCTTAATGTTTCGTGTTTATGGAACTATGTTCGCAGTGATGTATATGGGAATGTCTGCTCAGACGGGTATTGCGAATTTTGGAGATACATTCATTTTTAAATTCTTGGATACCTTTTGTTTTCCTCCAGAGCAAGAGATTGAATTAGATGATGGTGATACTATACAAATCTCAGAAGTTCTAGTAGGAGATGTTTTAAAAGGAGGTTCTAGAGTTGAAACTATTTACAAGTTTGCCGCAGATGGCCAGGATATGGTGGAACTATCTTCAGATACCGATACAATTCAAGTGAGTTCAAATCATTTTATTCAGTTCAATGGAAATTGGATTATGGCTAAGAATCACCCTGATGCTAAGGAAATTGGTGAATGGTCAGGAGGTTCTAATAGGCCATTATTCTGTCTAACAACTCATAACCACTTGTTACCAATTGGCCCTTATATTTTCGCAGATTACGATGAGACAGATGAAGCAAACGCAGAAACTCAGGGGTGGGTGGACGCATCATTAAACGGTAGAAGAACCGCAACACCATTTCCCGATGTATCTTATGATATTGGCTCTCCCTCTGAAACTAGAATTAAAACACTTCAGGGATATAAATCTTTGAATGAATTACGCCTTGGAGAACAACTAACTGAACGAGATAAGGTTATAGGAATTCAAGTGACAAAGCTAAGTGAATTTTGTAAATTACCAGATGGCTCACTTATAGCAAGAGGAGCTTTACTCTGGAATTCTACGAAAGAAGAATGGTCTCGTGCTTATTCCTTTCTTCCCCAGGGTATGTATAGCCCAAGGGAATGTATAGCACTTTTTGTGAGTCCCGGTGCCAAGTATACCTTAGAAAATGGATGGATTATAAGGGATGCTATGGAAGTATATAGTCCAGAAACAAAGAAGTCGTATGCTGAGGTATTATTAAAGAGAAATAGCAGAATAGATGGAGTCACCAGTGAGTGAAAAACCTACAGAGCCTCAAATGACTGATATACCATCAGTAGACCCTCTACCTATTTTTGTAATATTCAATATTTTTCTAGCAATTGGATTAGCTGTAATATTGAATAATTCGTCGAGACTTGAAATAATAGCAGATTGGCCTCAACGACGGTGTAATTTTGATGTATTAATGGGGTCTTTTATGTATAAACCAGATTCTGATTCACGTTCAGCCTTTGAGTTTGCAGCAGAGAATTTTAATTTTTGTGTAGCTTCAACAACAAAGGAATACTTGAAAAACCTGTTTGCTAGTTTATACGAAGTTCTAAAAAAGCAAATGGCGGCTGCTGATATTATGACTAATGTAATGAAAGTGTTAAGAGCACAGCTAGCTACTATATATCAACCATTTTCTAAATTAATGGGAAATTTCTGGGTAAAATTTAAGCAAATAGGATTTGAGGCATCCAAATCATTTCAGCATATTTACATGGCTATGAAGAAGGCAGCTGGAACCGCAGTAGCTTCTATATTCATTGCCTTATCTTTACAAGCAGCTTTCATGAATACTATAGACTTTGTAATCAAGGTTATTATGATTGTTCTTTATATTTTAATGGGACTTCTTTTTATTTTCTTTTTACCAATCTTACCCTTATTAGTTCTAGTTTTAATCACTGTAGCGGGAATCGAAACTGCTATGCCTGGTTCTACAGGGCCTATGGGGGGTATTTTCTGTTTTCATCAGAATACAAAAGTAATTATGTCTAATCTAATGGAGGAATTGATTAGTAATCTGAAGCCAGGTGATATTTTAGAAGGAGGTAATTTAGTCCAGGCAGTAATTGAGGTTCCATCTGAGGAATTATATGATTTAGATGGTATCTTAGTCAGTGGATATCATTGTTTATATCATAATAGTGGTAATGGTGATGAAGTAATATATGTTAAGGACCATCCTAGGGCCAAAAAAACTAGTGTAAAAGAAAAAACATTATGGACTCTAATTACACAGAAACGTGAGATTCCAATTATGGGTAATAATGGCCCTTTAAGATTCTTAGATTGGGATGAGATTCCAGATTCCAGAGAGGCAGAGGAAGCCTGGGAAAAGGTAGCAAATGCCCTTCTAAACGGGAAGAAAATAGATACCTCAGTTCCCATGGTTACACCTGTATCACCTCCTTGTTTAGATAAGACACTCAAAGTTTTTGTTCATCAAGGTGGTTGGCGTTATCTAAGAGAAGTCAAAGTAGGCGATTGGATTCAATCTGATGACAAGCGGAGATGGACTCAAGTTCGGGGGATTTGTGAACGAACAGTTACAGGGGCAATTGGTTCAGATGGAAGTAAAATCTCAGATGGCAATTGGATCTTAGATTCTAATGATATTTGGAGACATCCAGAGGGTGAGGTAGATTCTAAGGTGTGGACTGGCTTACAGTTAATAACTGATTCCGGATCTTTTAAGATTCAGCTAAATTCTAGGAAAGAAATGGTAGTGCGTGATTTTACTGAGGTTGGTTCTAATTTAATTCTTGAATCTCACACCCGGGTTGAAAGTCTTCTAGAGAAGGCTTCACCTTCAGAAACAGACTCTTAGGCTTTCACAAATCCCTCTTGACTAGACCTTGTGACCCCAAATAAAAAAGATGCGGACAAAGAAGAAGATGAAGGACTTAATGTTTCTTGGTGGAATGATTTTACTTGTTATAGCTGCAATGTTAGTTTCCCGCAGTCCATTAGTTCGTGGTGTAACGAGTGATGGATTCGCATCTTATTATCTCCAGAACGCAGGTGGTGCCAAGGATTCTTATGCTAAGATGGGTCCCTTTGATGGTGTAGGATTAACCTGTCCGGATGGAGTAAGCAAGTGGAAGTGTAATACTCCCAATGAGCCCTTGAATGGTCCTGCGTTTGAGCCCGGCCCAGATTCCCTCTTTATGTTTAAGAATAACCAGTGTAAGCCTGAGTGCTGCCCTTCTTCCTATTCTTGCGATGGAGGGTGTGTCTGCACAAGTCCTGATCAACGCCAGGTAATCTCATCTCGTGGAGGCAATCGTACAACTCCTGAAGATTCCTTATAAACTACATAAATTCAATAGTATTATGATTTATCAAACTTTGATATATCATAATATATTCCGACAACAAAGATAAGTACTATAAAATAGATATGAACAACAGTGTTCAAAAGATGAATAGTCTAGTGGCACTTCCAACAAACGCAGTTAAAAATACATTAAGAATGAATAACTCTAGTTCAAATTCTAGTACAGGCAGCTGGAATACGCCACTTCTATGGTTTATTGGATTTCTTCTAGTATTTCTGGTTATCTTTTCTTTTTATTATAATCAATTTATGGATTCCTTATCAAACTTAAGCGAACGTCTAAATACCTGGTTAACTGGAACGGGATCTCCTCCTGAAAAGGAGCAGACAGATATTCCTGTAGCACCTCCTGTCGCACCACAGGATGAGGCCACTAAGGAGGGTAGTGGTATGAGTGGGGTAGTAGAAAAACTTTTACCTCCGGGCAAGGAAGTCTTTACCATAAGTAAGAATAATTATTCATATTATGATGCTGCCCCTCTGTGTAAGGCTCTAGGGGCAGAGTTAGCCACATATGAACAAGTGAAACAAGCCTGGCAAAATGGAGCAGATTGGTGTAATTATGGATGGGTAAAGGGTCAGATGGCCGTATTTCCTACACAAAAGGCAACGTATGAGGAGTTACAACAGGGTCCAGATGACCAGAAGGGTGCTTGTGGTAGACCAGGAGTTAATGGCGGTCATTTTGATAATCCTGAACTAAAATATGGTGTAACATGTGTAGGAAAGAGACCTTCTCAATCACAACATGACGCAACCGCTATCATGGCAGGTTCTACACGACCCTTAACATCATCTGGTTTAGAATTTGATATGAAAGTTCAACAGTTTAAGGAGGGAGCTGATACTCTAGGTATCTTACCATTTAATAAAGAGAAATGGTCATCTTAAATGCTTTTTTTACAAAAAAGCATAGCAAAAAGTAATGTTTACAATCTTGAACATTAAATATAGACATTCTGTCAATGTTTAATTGTCAATTACACTATATTATCCAGATGATCCATATTCCGAATTACGAGAATTTACTGACTGTAGTCCAAGCGGAGTAAATGTACGCCCATGAGGTGTATTTCTACCTCCTTGAGGAATATCAGTTAGAAATATACGTTTACCGGGTGCCACTTTAGTTTCCCTAGCAAATGTACCAAAATGACTTGGATTTTTCTCATCTCTTTCTAAACCAAGAGAATTTGGTAAACCAGTTGTAGAAAACGTACATTCAAAGGCATCGCATCGCTGTAATTGCTTAGGTGGAACCTTTGTATCAGCTCCATAATAATAAGCCCCAGCTCTTTCAGCTTGCCTATGTCTAGAAGTTTGAATCATAGCATTTCCATTATGTTGTAACCAAGACCTTATAGAATTTCCATATTTAGGAGGAGCCAAATTATATTCACACTTCGACCTATAATCAGTTACTAGACGACCATCCATCATTACAGAAGCATATCCAGGATAACGAGGATCTTCAGAGGGAACAATACGTTTATCAGAAAGTTCTTGTTTACTGCCAGCAATTGCCACCGCTTGATGATTAATATATGGCATAAAAGAAGGGCTAGTTGGCTTTGCAAAGTGTTGGGAATCCATCTAAACTAACCTAGACAAAGATTAGTTTACATGATTACATTAACATACTTACTCTACATTGGTGGAAAGAGGCGCTCCACCCTTCTGCTCAGGACCATCTAACTCCTGAAGGGTAGCTACATTGGAAGAATCTACTCCCTTTACTAAATCAACTAGCTCCTTTCTGCGAATTCCAGAGGGGACTTTTATATCCTTCTCCTTAGCTAGAGCTTTCAGTTCATTAATAGTTAGACCATCAATATCCGGAGATAGTTTTGTTACATTTATTGCATTAGTAGCAGTGATAGGGGCTCCTGCTATTTCATCAATCTTTAGAGACTTTGTGGCCTCTTCCATTACCTGCTTATAATCTTCTTCAGATACAACTTCATCTACTTCATCTTCTTTTAGAGGGAAGGGGCCGGAAATGGCATTTAAGTACTCAGGTGTAGGTTCAAACTCTTGAATTTGATTAGATGACATAGGACTTGCGTAAGGGGCAGCGTCCATCATTATCTTAAGATCCGTTAAAACACCCTCAAAAAGACCCATTTTTCTCTCTGTCATCGTTAGACGGTTATAAAGATAGAAAATTACTGCGCCGAAGACAAGTGTTAGGATTACACCGACCATTACTGCATCGTTCATTCTATGTCTAGGAGCTAAGTTTTGGAATGATTTTTTCACGCGGTAAAATCAATCTTTTATAGTATTACCCTTGATTCTATTAATAGCTCTTCAACACTACTCATTGTATTTATTCCTTCAATAACCTTATATTTATAATCAATCTGACC
>Ga0247722_10001044_pt1 | contig 15775 bp, 19 predicted proteins | sample MSEWelMarce3H_FC_FD_189094 | JGI IMG/M metagenome (GOLD analysis project Ga0247722, IMG submission 189094) | Subsurface sediment microbial communities from gas well in West Virginia, United States - MSEEL Well Study Marcellus 3H_FC | ecosystem: Environmental > Terrestrial > Deep subsurface >... | reverse complement strand
GTATTAAACATCCTTTACCCCTACATTCTCGGTGTCATGCTTCTGTGGGTCATCATGTTTGTCTGCGTCGCTCTGATACTTTTGATTCTGGTCCGCGGCAGTCTTATGGGCATTCCGCTGATGATACTCGGCGAAAAGTAGCTCGACGAGGTTATCGCGCGACAAATTCCAGATGCGGCGGATACCCTTGTCCTTTGCCTTGTCGCGGAGCTGATGGATTGTAAGCTTCTCAATCATAAAGGACTCGGGTAGTTCGGGCATACTGAGAAGATTCACGAGTTGGACTCGCTTCATGATGTAATACTGCTTGATGCGACGAGTCTTTGCTTGTTGCTTGAGTTCGAGAAGAGACATTTTAAGATAGTTGGGTTCCATGGTAGCGGGTGAGGTCGTATGTCTTCACGAAACTGAATTCGTTTTTTCGGCGAGAGTAAATAAGAATGAAGAAGACTGTCGCAGTATTGCTCTTTTTTGTAGCAGCCGTCCTGGCGGGTATCTTCCTCCGATACTCTGCCGCGACGACTGTTGTAGAAGAGAAGACGAAGGAAACATTTATGCAGAAGCAGGTCGGTATGCCCCTGGATATGGATGCGACGGGCGTGACGGGGTTTGATGGCACGCCTCCTCTCCTAGGCAGCGAGCCGAAGCCTATCTCCGAGAAGCCCTATGAGATGGCGAATGATAACGAACTCTTCCTGTTTAACGACAACAAGGTAGGTGCCGATTGCTGTCCGAGCAGCTTCTCTGGAGATACGGGCTGTATCTGCCTGACGGATGCCCAGCGCAAGTTGTTCGCTAGCCGTGGCGGTAATAGGTCGATGAAAGAAAACACTTAAAGAAGTAATATCTATACAAGCATGGACCACATTCGAAAGCTCATCGATTACTTTAAGGAGAAGAACCCCGAGCTACGGCTAAAGGGTTCGGAGGAGCATTTTTTACACTTGGAGACGGTGCTACTTCCGCACCTTCTTCGCGTGATCCAGAAGGATAACACTTTGCTGTCGGAGATTGAGATTTTCCCTGGGCTGAATCTCGGAGCCAGTTGGGATGGAAGTGATGATGCGTGGAAGCGACTTCAGATGGCACTGCTGTACTCGGTTCTTCACGGTGACCCCAAGGAGAAGTTCGGTAAGATTATTGAGACCGTCAAGAGCATGATTCCCGGTGGTCTGCCGCAGGGAGATGAGATTGAGGCAATGTTGAGCAGCGAGGAGAACCAGTCGTCGATGAAGGAGATGTTGGAGCTTGTGATGAACACTCGCCTCGCCTCGATTGTGGGTGAGATTGTGCAGAACATTGATATTGCTGAACTGGACATTGATTTCGAGGATCCCGAGAAGCTGATGGAGATGATGCGGAATCCTCAGGGAAGCCCTGTCCTCAAGGAGCTGATGGATCGAGCCCAGCAGTTGCTGAAGGAGAAGATCGAGACGGGCAAGATTAACCAGAAGGAGCTCATCCGAGAGATTGAGACTCTTCGTGCTCGATTTCAGTCAGCCTTTGGTAAGTATCTGAATGAGGCACTTGTTGGTGATGCGGGTGGTGGCACGACTGGAAACACATCTCAGCAAATCCTGTCCAATACTCCCGAGGCTCGTCGTGCGCGCATGCTAGCCCGCCTTCAGAAGAAACATCGTGAAAAAGAAGTCCGGAAGTGAAGATAAGAGAGGATGTTCTGGTATTCAGAGCCCAGTGTTTTGTTTAACAAAGATACATGGTCGCAATTTGTACCAACACCTGCGATGCCAGTTTCTGATGCATTGAACGCCGTCGTTCGGTTTTCGGTGTATCTTTCGCTATTGCTTTTTGTAACGTCCCTCAATCCCTGGTACTTGCTGTTTATTCCACTGGTTATGGCAATTACAATCTTCCTGAACTCTTGGTTTCCTCAGGCAAAGAAGATTGCGGAGACTTTCCAGTCGGGGGGTGTTGTTACCAGCTATGTAGGAAAGGAGAAGTCCAAGCCTACATTAGATAATCCGTTTATGAATCCGTCTTTGACGGATATCCACGATGATTCCAAGCGTCGTCCGGCGGAGGATGTCACGAAAATTTCGATTCGTGATCAGGTGAATGAGGCATTTGCGCAGACATCCAACATCTACATGGATACCTCTGATGTATTCTCGATGGTTCAGGCACAGCGCAATTTCTACACTGTTCCGGAGGATGACCACGCAGGTCTCCTGAAGTTCCTAGGCAAGAATGCGAAGACTGATAAGCTTCTATCGGAGGGCTACGTAGCTGCGAAGGGTACGGTGGCGGAGCTTCCGACTCCTGCGTCGGTGAGTGCTGCGCCGACGGGAACCTCCCCGCTTTGAAGCACCAAGCTCTGACAGAATCTCATCACCCGACTGCTTCTGACCCGAAGTAGTTGTCTCCTTGCCTGTCGCATCAATGTACTTCATCGTCGGGAACCCTGAAACACCTGAAGAAAGAGGAGTCGCGGAGGACTCGATTTCAGCCACCTGCGCACTTCCCTTCATCTTCTTCTTGGCTTGCTCCCACGCGGGCTTATTGGCTTCGCAGTGAGGGCAACCATCCATAAAGAACAAAACCAACAAAGGTCGTTTCTTGAGCATACGCTCGGCGTCCTTTTGTTTGTCAGCACCTCGAAGCATTTATATCGTTAGTAAGAAAATGGCATCCATCGACGCTTTGCAGAAGGACGCTGAGAAGAGCAAATTTGCCGGAGTTGCCGCAGTAGATGACTTCAAGCAGTACAAGAAGGCGGTTGCTAGCACACAAGAAACTGGTTTCATGGAGTTCAAGGTTCGCGACCCAATAACGCAAGCAAAATACGATGCTACCTCTCCCTCTTGGGAGGGTATTGCCTCTACTGATGCTGCGATTGCACGTGGTGATTACGCCTTGGATTCAGCAGAGTCTCTACGCAAGAAGCCCCAGCCTATGTATGTTCCTCCGACAGCTCCGACTTCATATTGTGTAGTACAATAACAATGTGGGTGATCTTGGTGGCAATTGCCCTCCTTTTGTTGGCGTTGAACATTCGCGAGCATTACGTCGAATACCAAGACAAGGAGAAGAAGGTCCCATCTGTTACAGTTCCAGGGCCGACTGCTGTTTGGAGAAGTAAGATTGAAGCTGAATCTCCAGTAGGAGCCAACGAGGACGACTATATTCCTGCCCTGAAGGCGTTCTACGACAAGGTCTATACTCCTGCTGCAATGAAACCTACACTCGCCCAGGTCGATGCGTTTGTGAAAGGACCTGATGGATCCGGACCAGGGATCGATACGGGAGCACTGAAAAAGATCATTGTAAGTGGATTCTACATTGATGTCCAGAAAGCTCTGGAAGAAACAAAAGCAGATGCTGTAGAGAAGGCAAAGAAAGACCTTGCAGCAGGATTCATTGAACCCAAGGATGGGGTTGATCAGGTTCGATCACGAACGGAGAACGAATATGTTCCCGCGGATATGAGACCTGGAGAGCTTCCCGAAGGAGTCTATACACCTACAACGCAGATGGAGAATCCCCGCCGTCCGGGTGAACATGACGACAACTCGGCTAGTTGGAGCTCTACGCAATTCTATGGAGTATGTGAGTGTGCTAAAAATGTTCTGTAAAGACAATGAAGATTTGGGTACTCCTGTTGATTGCTGGAGTCCTTCTGGTATGGGCTATGTATCGCGAACGGTTTGAACCGACTCAGAGTATCAAGTCTCCTCCCTATGACGATAAAGAGAAGATTCGGATTTATGACATACTCAAGACGGTGAACCAGCAGATTCTTATGACGAAGGCAAAAGTTGAGGTTCCAGATGTACCAAATCAAACGGGAGAAGAAAAGAAGAAAACAGAAGACAAACAAAAGGCAACAGCAGGTGGATATGTAACTCCTGCGATTGAGGCATTCTTCACAGCCGTGTTCAAGCCTGCGACTGTCCCCATCACCCCAGAGGACGTTAAGAAGTTCATGCTAACAAGGAGTTCGTCCCTCTCACCCATCGAGGAAGATGCGCTTAAGAACTACTTCGTTGGACAGGCTGGAGCAACAACAAACACTGCTTATGCCGCAGCACTGGCGGGTCTTGGGCAGGAGCAGGGATATCTTGGCTATGGTGCCCGGGATGGCGCTCCAGCTCCAGTTGGACCATCGGGTGGGACAGGAACTACAGGTGGAACAGGAGGAACAGGAGGAACGGGAACCACGGGAACCACAGGAACCACGGGAACCACAGGAACCACGGGAACCACAGGAACCACGGGAACCACAGGAACTACTAGCCCTTCTGGTGTTGGGTCAGGAAGCTCCTCAAACGCCGCACCGGTAACTCCTGGGTCGGGTGGAGTTGCGACAACCACTGGAAACACAACGGGTGGTTCTTCAACATCCTCCGCAGGACCAAACAGTCTCCTACCTTCTGCAGGTGGCCAGAACGTGTTTGGACCCGTCTTTACAAGCTTTGGTGATCGTATTGAGGGAGATAGTTCGCAGGCAAGGGTATACCCCCATCTATTGGGTGGTGGAGACTTCGAGCCTAGCACTCGGATTGAAGGTGTTGGGATTGTGCCTCCGAGCAAAAATTATACACTGACTCAAGATGGAAGCCTACCTAGCTCTGCGCAAATGGGGTCTGATTGGAGCAGTCAGTTCTTGCCTGGTTCGCGAGTCCCGGGCGATCAAGATCTAATTTCAGATCCTTATCGTGTATCGCAGACATATCTCGCAAGTCGTGGAAGTTATCAGGCTGCCCCTGCACCCTTCCTAGCAAACTTCGCAGCGTTCCAGAACTAAAACGAATTGAATTTGTGTAAATATAATACATCTACCCCACAGAATGTTCGGACTTCGCAATAAGAGCGGGTCATGCTGGATTAATGCAACTTTGCAAGCAATTTTCCGGATTCCTGATCTTCAAAACCGTTTCTCTGACGGTGATGAAGATAGTAATAACCCAGTCGAAGTATGCCTCGCCGAGGTCTTTGGGTCGAAGGGCGATGAAGGTCTGTCTGACCTCTACCAGTGCATCAAGACTACACATATGCCCGCTGGCGAAGGAATGGGTGATTCTCACGAACTTCTGGAGTTTCTCTGCGACAAGGTTCCGTTCCTAGACAAGCTTATGCGATTCAATATCGGAAACCATATTCGTTGCCAACACTGTGCTTATTCAGAAATCCGGAAGGATAGTATGATAGAGTTCTCGATTGCGAGCCAGCCAAACAAGGATACCTCTGTATCAAGTGCAATTATGGCTGCAGTAACACCCTATGAGATCGCTGATTGGAAGTGCGAGAAGTGCAACGAAAAGGGTTGCACGAAGCAGTTCTTGATTGAAACCTTCCCGCAGGTTCTTGTGTTTCATCAGACAGCGCCGAAGTCAAATGTGACGTATACGGCGATGCTCATTGTGAATAAGATTAAGTACATGTTGATTGGAGTTGTTTGCTTCAACGGCGGCCACTGGTGGACATATGGCCGCGATCCTCCGCCAGGGAATCCTTGGTATGAGCTGAATGACCAGCACGTGCGAAGTTTCGACCCCAAGGCATTTCCATTGGACCGTATGATGCGTATGCTAATCTATTATCGCCTGAATGAATAAGAAGAATGTCTGGGACAACAGGCACGACTGGTTCTACTGGTACGACTGGTGCTACGGGCACAACGGGAACAACGGGCACGACTGGGACAACGGGCGCAACTGGGACAACGGAAAAGACACCCAAATCCGATATTATGACACCTCAAATCTATGGCATCCTCGCTTTGGTATTCTTGGGTGTCCTGTCTATTTTTGTTCTTATCACTTCGGGATCCATTCTCGCCGTGCTAGTTCTATGGGCAATTATCACACTTATCGGGGTTGTATTGGTCTTCTACGGATTTGTCGATATCGAGAAGACAATCGACGCGATCCTGCCTCCCGATGGAGAGAAAGAGAAAGACGCTCCACGACCCTCTGCTTCTGCTTCAAAACTTTCCCACGGTAGCGAGGTATTCCACCTGAGCGACAATCAGTTTACCTACGACGAAGCCTCTGCTGTCTGTGCTGCTTACGGCTCTCAGCTTGCTACCCTTGAGCAGATCGTTGAATCCTACAATCACGGCGCAGAGTGGTGCGGTTATGGGTGGTCTGCTGGCGGTATGGCTCTCTACCCGACCCAGAAATCGACATGGCTAGAGCTTCAGCGTGAAGTGGACACTGGAAAGCGTACTCGCTGTGGCCGCCCTGGTGTGAACGGCGGTTACTTTGACCCTGCCACCAAGTTTGGTGTGAATTGTTATGGATTCAAGCCTCCCGGAGAGTTTAGTACGCCTGCACCCGTTCCAGGAACAGACATGGAGTCTTTCCGAGCAATGGTCAATAAGTTCAAGGCAGGATTGAAGACATATAACTTGTCTTCGTGGTCACGAAATGGTTGGTCGGGTTACGATAACACTACTGCATCGAAGGCAGAGACATATGGCAGTCAATTCATACGAGGCAATACCGAGCACTTCCGAGAGCACAACACAAATGTTGATCAGTCAGTCATTGAGGCACCTGTAACAAGTGGTGCTGCGTATACGGCAGGTCCTTACGGACTGCTAGGACCCAAGGGTGAGACTGGACCCGCTGGACCGATTGGACCCGGAAGCACTGTTCCTGGACCCGCTGGACCCCAGGGAGCACAGGGTCTTATCGGATTGACGGGAGCCAAGGGAGACACTGGAGTCCAGGGCCCTCCGGGATCGTTGGGGGGCACGGGCGCAAAAGGTGATATTGGTCCTGAAGGACCCCGAGGTCCCCAGGGACAACCGGGAACAGCCGGTTCGGTAGTTGGCGTTGTAGGCGAAAGGGGCGAGCCGGGAGCGATTGGTCCCAAGGGAGACACGGGAGCCGCAGGAGCCGCAAGCACAGTTGCCGGACCCAAGGGTGATAAGGGTGATAAGGGTGATAAGGGTGATAAGGGTGATAAGGGCTTGCAAGGAGGGAAGGGTGATACTGGGGCAGCTGGTATTTTTCCTTTAGATCCCACTTTCAATTCACTCAAGATTGGAAACTTTACGATAGGACCTAATGCGGCCAAGAATGAAATCCTAATCACCAAGGCAGGCGGCGGACCCCCAGCAAAGATCGGCGATGGTTATTTTTGGGCAGAAAATGTAGGAACCACGGTCAACGGACACTGGTTTAACAAGGTGAAGGGCACAGGTGGATGGTGAGCAATCACTAACTAAAGCTGACCAATCGGATACTTGCCTCCAAGACGGACAATCGGAGGAACCTTGCCTGCTCCTCGGCCATAGGACAGTTCACCTCCCTTGTAGCATAAATAGGGCATTCCGGGAATACGCGTCGGCAAGTCTTTCGGGCATGGAACATAGCACAACCCATCCTTCCTTTCCTTGCGGTCGTTTCCACCGCCAGGTCCAGGGCATACACCTCCTCCATCAAGACGACCCTTCAAACGACCTCCCCAGCAACCACAACGCCCCTTTGTAAAACAATCGCCAATGGAATGACATCCAATCGGTTCACGACAAATCAACCCATCGTTTGACCAACCATCAGGACAAGGTTCAAGTCCAACAGGAGTTCCGGCTCCAACATTCACGCTGTCGGCCCAACAAACTGGTCCAACACCATGATAGCCACTTCGGCAGTTTTGATAACATAATCCAGCATTCAAATCGGGCAATTCAGGTCCACAAGAATTTGGAGTTGCACTGTAGATTTCTTGGCCTTGTCCTCCAACATCTGTGTTGTATACATCATTTCCACCCACATTTACTGCATCAGGCAGAAACCCAAGGAATCCTTCTCGACCCTTCACCATCAACAGTAGAACTGCGATTAGCACGAAGAGAAGTGCATACATTATTTGTTCTCTATATTTTAAGATGCAACCGGTGATAGTAGAACCGAAGGTATACGAGAAGGATGCGATGAAGACGGCGATTGAAATTCCCCTAGCCCGTGATACAGGAAACACCTATCCGTTTCAGTGGTTGCTGTTCAAGCCCCAGCTTCATGCTATTACGCCCTTTGAAATGAATCAATCATCCCGAAATGATAACACAACTCGTAAAACGAATTGACCGTTGTTAAAACAACAAGTCCCATTCCAAAATGTCTTACGATGGTGATAACGATTCCGACTGCCTGTGCGATACCTACGCGATGCTCGACCGTATTTATGAAAATACCGCAAATGACCGTGAAATCATTGAGATGCAGAAGCAGGTGATTCAGAAGCGAAACAACCGAATCCACGAGCTTGAGACCAGTATTGAGGACAGGTCGTGGGTATGCAATTCGATGTTCTTCCTATCTGTTGCCGTTGCTGTTCTGGCCTATGTTGAAGGAACCACGCTGGGAATGTATATCTCCCTAAATAATCATCGGTAAGAAAGATAAAGATGGAGGTCGCAATGCTTCTCGGATTGGCAGCGTTGGGATATTCGCTGACCACGCAGGCTGCCGCACAGAGTGAGGGACAGGAACAGAAACCTCGAGATGCCATTGAAACGCTTGTGAATCCCGCGCACACTGAAAGCGCAACGGACAATGTGACTGTCGAGCAGTCATCGACTGGGCATAGCAACATGGTCCCTTTTTTCGGTGGTAGGATTACTCAGAGTTCCTATTCGGGTGCCACGGATGGAATTCTGGATACCTTCACGGGAAGTGGAAAGAATACCTTTTTCCACAAGGAGGAGGCACCCAGCTTTTTTGAGCCCGAGGCAGGTCGCGATCGTCCTTGGGGTCAGCAGGTGGAGACCGAGTTTGAGCAGTCTCGTATGGTTACATCTTTGGGTATGAAGAACGTCTTCCCCATTGCCCAGACACAGGTGGGTCCTGGTGTGAATGACGGCTACACCAATCTTCCCAGTGGTGGCTACCAGCAGGACACGATTCGTGAGTATGCAATTCCGAAGACGACAGATGAGCTTCGTGTTGCGAACAAGCCCAAGCTTACCTATGAGGGTGAGGTCATCCCCGGTGCTCACTTCATTACGGAGATGGGTATCCAGGCACCTGTCAACAAGAACAAGCCCGACCGTTTCCAGGTTCTGTCGGGTGCGGACGGTCTTCCTTATGCGAACACGTCGGTGGGCCAGCAGGTTGCGTCAGCCATTTACCCTACGACCCTGATGAAGAACCAGAATCGTGAGACAACGAGTGTAGAGTATGAGGGTGCTGCAATGGCAGCGGTGGGTGGCTATCTGTCGTACATTCGAAGCTTTACGGAGCCCTTTCAGCAGTTCATGAAGCTGACAGTTGAGGGTCGTGCTCCTCCCGCAGGACCTGTGGGTGGTGCTGCTCTTCAGGCAGGTCCTCAGTCGTACAATGTCCAGGTTCACAAGGATGAGAGTATGCTGGACAACGTTCGTGGGTTCGAGTCGCCGATGATGACCACTGGCGGGCAGGCACCTTCAGCAGCCCAGCAGGGTTCGAGCAAGTACGTTGTACCGCTCCAGGAGGACATCTATGTCCAGCGCAATGCTCCCTCTCTGTTGGATGCGTTCCGTAGCAACCCATATACGCAGAGCTTGCAGTCTAGCGCATAATGGACACACTCAAATACTCAGAGACTGTCTTGACCATCTGTTTTGCGGGTATGGGTCGTCCAGAGGCAAACGATGCTCTACGTCAGGTTTATCTACACAAGGATAGGATTCGAGTCTGTCCGTGTGTAATGAAATCAAAAGCACACGTATGGCTTCGTGAAAGTCTTCAAAATCTAGGTGCGATTGTAAACAATGAAACATCTCATTGATGTTCTCGATCTAAACCGTATTGAAAATTCATTGCTTGTCCGCCGAGATCAGATAACGGACGCAACTTCTTGGATATTCAATATGTTTTTGTTAGGATTGGTATTGTGTGGGTTTGGCTACTTCCTGTATGTCCAGTACAACATTACGCAAGATGCGCTCGTCTACGAAGAAAAACGGATTCCCTTTACTCCCGTCACATGGTATTCTGCAACGCGAAATGTTCGCAGTGAAGAATATGGACGTCAACTCCAACCTTATGAGACTGAAACTGGATTTAGTCTATCGTGATGTATCGACAGAGGATGGGCAGAAGAGGTTTGCGGAACTAACGGAAACGCTTCCAGTTGAAGCACCAAAGACTGAGCCTGTAAAGCCAAAGAAGAAAGTGATTAAAAGGATAGTAGTAAAAGCTAAGTAATAAGTAATGTCTCATTTCACAATACTTACTCAGACTCCACCATTGGTGGCGAATACAGCAATACTCTACCAATATGAACCCTTTCGCTACGATGTATCTTTAACAATTCCAGGGGAAACCCTTGTCATCTCAAATTCAGATCCCGAGGTTCTCACATTCGCAACAACCAATGGGATTGATGCATCCTATTCTGCTGTTTCTGGGTACCAAACATCCTATTCGACTACAAAACAGTTCTTGCTCCAAACAACTGTGCCTGGATCGAATGGCCCAGTTGAGACAAGCAGTCTTCCAATTACGGTTAGCATTTCACCAGGACGATGGAAACTCGATGTAGCAGGACCCTACTCATTCCCAGTTGGATACAATATTGGTTCAAACTACTTTTTTTCAAACACGATCGGAGTTCCCACTTCCAATGGCTTTGTGAACCCTGCACTGCCTGTTGGGATGTCGTTCACACGATATGATACAAGTGGTAATATTTGGCGATTGAACGGAACACCGACAGCTCAAACGATTTCGAGGAACTATCAATTTGTTGGTCGTTCGACAACTGGAAAAACGGTAACAGCAAACATTGTAATTGATGTGACTCCTCCAACCATCATTGTAACCCCGCCCGGGGGATCGATACTATTGTACCCTTTTTTTGTAATCCCTTCGATATCGCTTACCGCTGCTAAACCTGTGGGATATAGTGGTAACCTTTCGTGGAAGTCATCGAACGCACTGCCATACGGACTTTCCTATCTGGATTCTTCGGGGAACCCGTTTTCAAACCAACTCCAATTTACGACAACCGATGCGTCATCAACCGTTGTTGTGTCTGGAGCTGCTGACTTGACAACGGCCTATGCTTTCCTTCCAAGCAATCTGTGTAACATTTCGTTGAATGTAACGAATGGCTCGATTTCAAACAATGTCCCACTGTCGTTTACATTTTCTCCAACAGTTCTCTTTACGAGCAATCCATCCTTTTCAAACATCTATGTTGGTGTTCCTTATGACTCTTCCAGCAATGGTCAGTTTCTTACCGCTTTCACTTATTTTGGATCTGGTACACCCATCTCAAACATTTTTTCATTAAATCTACCCTCTGACATATCCACCAATTTCAATTCAGTTACTGGGCGAATGAGAATAGTTGCAACGAATCCTGGAACTGCGTACGGAACAAACTTCTACACATTCAGGGCTACAAATTCCAATGGACTTTTTACGGATATTTCATCGTCAGTTACCATTATCAACGACGTTGTAACGATGACTTCGACAATGGATGCTTGTTCAACCTTTATCCTATCAAGGCCTATCTCCAACAGTCTGGCTGGATATTACACTTCGAATCTACAATTCACCGCAAATGCTGGGTCTGGGTCGAACGTGGTCTTCTCATCCTCTGGTCTGAATGGAAGTGGATTGTCTCTTTCAAACGTTACCTCAAATACCGTACAACTCGTCGGAATTCCTACAAGCGTTCAGTCGTTGAGTAATTTCACAGTCACTGCTACTGCAAATGTTACGGGGGCAACATCGAGTCTTTCAAAGGACTATTCAATCATAAACGATGTGATTACGATAAGCGACTTTTCACTGAATTCGATTCAGAACAAACCACTTGTCCCCTATCAAATCACCTCCACAACATTGAGTGGTAGAACAGTGGTATCCTATGTGGGTTCTAATGTACCTTCCGGAGTTATTGTGAATTCTTCTGGGTTGATTACAGGATCGATTCAAGTATCCACAAGTGGGACCGCAACAGTTCTAGCATCAACTGGATACGCATCAGGGTCTCGTGATTTCTCCTACAACACAACACCTGACAGTATTCTACTTTTTACCGATCAATCGGTCTATCCATTGACTCCTGGAGGGAATGTAGATATTCCGGTCTATGGGGCTTGCTATAGTGGTGGAACTGTGAGCAACTATAGGTTCTCGAATTTGGTGCCTACGTATGGTCTTACGATTAATTCGAATACAGGGCTTATTGGTGGAACTCTCTACACAGGTCTTCCTCCTACGTTGCTACCAGCATCCTGTAATTTTGATGTCAAGGGTACATCGGGAATTTTGGATGGAGTATTATCTGCGAATTTGACGACAATCAATCCTTATGTGAAGAGAGCCTTTGTAGTGCTACAGGATGTTCTTATTACTACAGGGGAAACCGTTGGTTCAACAGTGTATGCCTCTGATAATCTCTCCAATTGGTTTATTTATAATCCCCTCGTTACTAGCAGTAATACTTCGAGTGTATTTCAAATCAGCAACGACCCCATCACTGACTACTATGTATCATACAATGGTCCTTCTTCCAACGAAATTGATTTTGTTCATTCATCGATTTCGCGATATACAACGGGTCCCAACTTTTCAAATATAACCGACTTTACGCTTCGGACTATCTCATCCGATGGAAGTGGTAATTTCTTTGGTGTAGCTGGGCAGATTCTGCAAGATTTCACTGGACCTGGGTTTTCATATTTTGATGGTTCAGTATTTAGAACGACAGATGGCGGGGAGACCTGGGGGAATTCACTAAAAATACCCGGAACATATGAAACCGCAGCATTATTCTTCTACCCGCGAAATATCACTAGCAATAGCCCAACGGTTAATAACGATGCTTTTTACACGTATGACCCGTATGCTACATTTGGAATTGCCTTTCGATACAAAAATGGGGTTATGCTTCTAGGAGGACAGAAACAAACTGTAAATTATTCAACCTCGACAGCCATGTTGGCTTCCTTTGACCAAGGGGGCAATTGGACTAAAGCAATCAATGGGTTTGATTCAGAGGTTGCGAACTTCTGTTTGGACCACCCCACCATTTGGATGGCAACCGGTTCCGAATTGTATTTCACTAATCCATCTTCTACGTATGGACCAGCCCCATCAACTCCATCAGCAACTATCAAATATTCGACTAACTCTGGTTCGAACTGGTCAGACGTAAGCGGTGGGTTTGGATTTATGGGATACGACATCACATATGGAGGAGGAAAATGGATGGCAACAGGAATCTCAAATGCGCTTTCTGGATTTATCCCTCAGCTTCGGACTAGCTCGGATGGCTCAAATTGGTCATTGGTAGATTTGTCTTCGAACCCCCTTTTCTGTAACACCTATTTAGTTCCTCTTCCTCGTTCGCCCATTGGCCCAATTATGTACGATGGATCAAATTGGAATGTATTTGTTGTACGAGATGTATCAATGAATATTGCAGACCCTTCCTATATTACAGAGTTATATACCCATTCAGCATCCACCGACCTTACCTCAAATTGGAGTTCAATTGTTCTAACAGACTTCCCAGCGGTAGATTCAAATGGAATATATAGAACGGGGGGTGGTGCGTATCGAAATGCCAGAGATTTCTCTGGTTTCATCCCAGATAACTTCATCTCTACCGCGCTCCCTGCAAATGTGCCCTATCTGACATTCCAATCTGGAATTGCGGGACCTGTTGTAGATTCCCCGACCCAAACATCCTATCTGGTCTATCAGTTCATTCCGATTCAGCCAATTTTGATTTCAGGATCCTCGACTGGAACAGTTTATTACTTCATCGCCTCTGGGGAACTGCCAATTGGTCTTACATTCGACCCCGTTGACCACACCGTTCGAGGAACGCCTGCTCACCTAGGAACTTTTAGCTTCAAGGTATTCCTGAAAGATTCGATTACAAATGGAGTTACAACCCTCTCCATTACAATCGAAGTAATCCTTCCAAGTGTCGCACGCAGACAGCCAAATGCTAGTTCCTACACATCCTATGTGAGGCAGTATGTTGTTGCTGATGCGGCACAGAATTCCCGAGACAACAAGGTTGACCCATCACAAACAAAAACTCGTGGGGAGTTTATGGCTCCTCCAGCACCCAATGTGATCTCTGCCTGTGCCACATGTGCGTCGACCGCCAAGCCATGCCCTTGTATCAGCTAAAAAGACAGACTACAAATACAATTACATACATTTCATACATTCAATTACTCATCCTCGGGCACAACCAGGTTCTTGAAGGCTCCCATTCCAACATATCCAACTCGCTTTCCTCCATCCGGCTCGTAAACCGCCTTGCTCTTCTCGTCTACGACATACATCTTGCCTTCAAACTCAACCTCGATTCCCTCAATCTCCTGCATACTCTCATCCTGTGCCTCTGTGGCAACAGGCTTCGGTCGCAAGATGTCTCGGAGGTGGTCCTCCAACTTCTTGCCTGCCGCATTGAACTCCTCGGGCGTGAGCTTGTTCAGGGCATCAATCGTCGCCTTCTTGTTGGCCTCAACCTTCAACTCATCGCAGATTGCCTTGAACTTCTTGTTGAACGTCGGGCTCGCATCGACATTCGTAGGGGCCTTCTCCTTCTTCGGCTTGGGACCAGGCTTCTTCTTCTCAGGCACAGGCTCAATCACCAGCACCTTCACTTGCTCTGTGAGAGCATCAACTTCCATATCCGCAACCTTAGGCTTCTCCTCCACCTTAGGCTTCTCCTCCAGCTTCGGCTTCTTAACTGCAGGCTTCTTCGCTGCAGGCTTCTTCTTCTCGGGCTCCTCTGCAACCAGAGTGCCCGTAGAAACTGGAACCACAGGAAGAACAACCTCAGGAACTTCAGCACCTCGAGGAATGTATGTAGAGGATGGTACGACTGCATTCTCTGGGAATAGCTCAGCCAGAAGCTGGCGGATGAAATCAGATCGAGCATCCTCGAATGACTTCCACTCGGTCTCAGGCTGCTCCTGAGAGATCTTGACGATTGCGTTGACGATAACTTGCTTGAGAGACGACATCTTAACTTTGGGGGGAGTCTGGTATGGTTTGCTGACTATGAATTCGTTTTGTAAATGGTTTTCAAAACGAATTCACTTTCGTTAGGACAATAGACCTTCCCCCCAAATGATAGAATGAACACAGCATCTTACGCTCAACGCCTGGCCGCGAACAACGCCCGTGATGGAGTCGACACACGTAAAAAGGATAACCGGGCACCTCACCCCCGGGAGACAGTCTGCCGATCGGATACGATCATCGGCTTGAAGATGGACACTGAGAAGTGGGCCTCTATGGATTGCAGCCGCCCTTGGGGCGATGTGATGGCGGAGTGTGAGATTGTGAAGCAGAATCTCCGCGCAGATGCGATTGCGCACAAGCGAGTGGACGCGTTCCAGCTCTACCAGGACATGGCGGATGAGCCTGGCAAGTATGGCGATGACATCTTCGGATTTCTGGAGCTTCAGAAGGAGCTCGAGAACTCTGCAGCGGTTGTCGAGTACTGGTCCGACAAGCAGGCGGAGGAGAACAAGCAGGTGGCCAAGGTCCAGGCCCCGTGGCGCATGAAGTTCACCTCCATTGCGACCGAGTGCGCCAAGAAGTGCTACGCTGCGTGGTGCCTCAAGGACATTCGCAAGTTCGTGGCTCGCATCAATGTGGAGCGCGCACAGGCAGCCAAGGCAGTAGCGCGGATCAAGGCGACCACGGATGCGCACATCCAGGGTGCTATCCGCCTGCAGACCATCGTGCGTGGACACATCGCTCGCTCCCACAATCCGATCATGGATTGCGCAATGTGCCTCTGCCACCGTGTCAGCCCTGTCCTTACTGCGGAG
>Ga0247722_10001043_pt1 | contig 15777 bp, 13 predicted proteins | sample MSEWelMarce3H_FC_FD_189094 | JGI IMG/M metagenome (GOLD analysis project Ga0247722, IMG submission 189094) | Subsurface sediment microbial communities from gas well in West Virginia, United States - MSEEL Well Study Marcellus 3H_FC | ecosystem: Environmental > Terrestrial > Deep subsurface >... | reverse complement strand
TTCATATGAACGGAATCACGGAGGATGAGCGTCGCAGGTACTGCCAGGGACCGTTTGAGGAGTTGTGGAATGGGATGTGGGGTCTGGACCATTCGCATTTGTATAAGAACGAGTATGAGACGGCAAAAGCGAAGTGGGAGCAGATTCACAAGGGGTATGAGGTGAATGGGAAGGCATGGAGTGCGCAGGCGATTGCCGATACCTGCGACCCAGGTTTTGAGACACCAGAATGGGGCTTTCCAAAGGGGCGGCGTGATTCACAGGAGTCAGATTATATCTGCGCCATGCGTGAGATGTTTGAGGAGACCGGTGTAAAAGAGAGTGATGTGATTCCTATTCAGAATCTAGAGCCTCTAATTGAGTCGTTTTTCGGCTCCAATCATGTCCATTATTGCCACAAGTATTATCTGGTCTGGGTTCCGAGGGAATTGAATATTAAGTTTGATAGGGGCAATGAGCATATGAAGAAGGAGATTGGGGATATTCGGTGGATGAGTTTGGAGCAAGGACTGGGGCATATCCGTCCTCAGAATGTGGAGAAGCGTGAGGTTCTTCTGAGAGCGGCATCTATCTTCAGAAACCTTTCTCCTTTTCCCATTGGACTTGCCAATGCATCTGCCACTGCTGCTGCTACGGCTGCGAGGTAAGACCTCGACCTTTTATCATCGGACAAATAGAATGGCTTCTTCCTCTGCCACCGCTTCTCCAGAAGCCCAGGCTCTCATTGAGCGATGGAGAACAGAAACAGATATGGAGGTAAGAGACGATATTTTAGTACAGATGGAAGAAAACAAATTGTTTCCTGTTGATGACCAAAATGAATGGGAAACAAATGGCCTATATCCGGATTTGAAAGACCCAAATTTCCTTCCCAAACTTTTACGAAAAAGGGAATTCCAAGAATCAAAGCAGAAATCTGTAAAGGAGAGCTTGGCCTCAGGTATAGATAAATGCCGCAGCTCTGAGGATTTTGAATTGAGTTCTGTCCAGCGATTCGTCTCACGAATTCTATCTCCCAGAACACCCTATAACTCATTCCTCTTATATCACGGTGTGGGTGTGGGTAAGACATGCGCAGCCATTACGGTGTGTGAATCTTATCTGGAGGCCTATCCAGGCAGACAAATCTATATTGTCGCTCCCCCCAATATTCAAGAGGGGTTTCGCCGCACCATCTTTGACAAGGAGGGTCTGACCATAAAGAAAAAGGGGCGGAATTCTCACCGTGGCTGTACAGGGGATATTTATCTTAATCTGACGAGTACCTTTGAAGAAAAGGATATCAAGGTCATTGAATCCCGTGTGGCCAAGGCCATCAAAGGTCGCTACGAGTTTTTCGGATATACGTCGTTTTACAATCATATTCGCCGCCTACTCATGAAGATTCCTATGGGTAAATCGCCAGAGGAGACTGAGACACTGAAACGGACTATTCTCCAAGCGGAGTTTTCAAACCGTGTGATCATCATTGACGAGGCACATAACTTGCGTGATAGTGTGGCAGCGGCGGCAGCAGCAGCAGGTCCAGGAAAACGAGAGGATGAGGATGACCTTGACGATGTGACCGCTCAAGATACAGCAGAATCAAAGGGAGGAAAGCGCCTCACTCCCTATTTGAAGCAAGTGCTTGAAGTGTCTGAGGGAGTCACCTTCTTACTCATGACGGCAACACCCATGTATAATTCATATACAGAAATCGTATTCTTACTAAATTTATTATTAATTAATGATAAATTCCCGACCTTGGATATCAATGATATCTTTGACCAGAGGACACAGACATTCAATAAAGAGAAAGGTGGCAGGGCTCTCTTGGGCAAGGTTGCCTCATCCTATATTTCGTTTATGCGTGGAGAGAATCCGCTCACGTTTCCTCTGCGCTTAGAACCATCGGCTGATCTAAGGCTGGCCTCATGGCCAAAACGGCTCCCTAATGGTCAGTCAATCAGCGATGACGAACGGATGCGTGTGAGTAAGCTTCCCTGTGTGCCTGCCTTATTTAGTCCAGAAATAGATGCCCTGTATAAGGCAAAAGTGACTGAGATCGTATCAACGGCGGAAGGACTCGGTATTACAAACACGGATTTACTCATTCAGGCGGGCAATTGGATATTTCCCAGCGAATCTGAGGACGAGGATATTTTGTCCAGGGTGAGGCAGGATGGATTTGACTCAACCTTTGAAAAGGAGAAGCGTGGAAACATTCTCCAGTATCGCACAGAATCAGCGGAATGGTTATTGGCGGAAAATCTTCCCAAGGCGAGTGCCAAGTGTGCCGTTCTCTTGGATATGGTCAACAAGTCAAAGGGCGTTGCCTTTGTCTATAGCCGCTTTGTGCCGAGTGGTGCTCTCTCCATTGCCCTCGCTCTTGAGGCGAATGGATACACGAACGCCACTCGCCCTCCCTTATTGGCGAATGGAAATCAGAGGCCAAATGGCCGTCAATGTGCGCTGTGTGAGCGATCAGAACGAGGTCATGGAACTGTGCCAGAGGATGTTGAACACGCAGTGGAAGCCCATTCATTCAAGCCGGCCAAATATGTGTTGCTTACGGGTTCTGAGGAAATTTCGCCCGACAATTCCGCCGCCATTAACGCATCCAGATCAAGCAAGAACCTGTATGGCGAGGAAGTCAAGGTCATTATTGGTTCTCAGATAGCAGGAGAAGGTCTGGATTTACGGTATGTGCGAAATGTGATTGTGTTTGATAGCTGGTATCACTTGAACAAGCTGGAGCAAATTATTGGTCGTGGTATTCGTAATTGCTCGCACGCCGCCTTACCTGAGTCAAAGAGGAATTGTACGATTTCCCTTTTGGTGAATAGTTATGCCGATAAGACAATTGAGAGCATTGATATGTATTCGTATAGAACTGCCTTGAGGAAGGCGATTGTCGTGGGCAATGTGACCCGTGTGTTAAAGGAGAATGCCATGGATTGTACGTTGAACAGGGACGCCATTGTGGTGGATGGCCTAGATCCCATTGATTTGTTTGATAGTCAAGGAAACAAGAGGAAGGGTGTGAATCGCAATGATGTGCCTTTAACACCGATGTGCGATTGGCTAGATACTTGCGACTATTCCTGTTATTTTGACAGCACAGAAATAACGGCGAACATTCCTCTGGACCGACAGGATACGAGCACTTATGACGAATATACTGCCCGCTTTCAGATAAACACATTAAAGAAATACATTGAGAATTTATTTGGGGTTGAGGAGCAAATGTTCCTGACCTTTGATTCCCTGGCGCTACATTTTAACACCATTCCACGACCTCTTTTGGCTTCGCTCATGGAAGAGATGGTTCAACAGAGGGAGTTTCGCCTAAGCTTAGATGGGGAGAGGGAAGGACGTCTCTTACACAGAAATGGATTCTATGTCTTTCAGCCTGATAGGATAAAGGATACCCGTATTCCAATTGCCATTCGTGTTGCTAGAATCCCGATTTTGAGAGATGAGTATGTACCGAAGCATATTGAGGCCGAGGTGAAGGCGGAGGTGGATTTGGATAAGTTACTTGGTGAAGGGGCAAAGAAGGTGGCAGCAGGGAACGAGGATAGCGAGGCCTTATGGGAACAAGTGTTAGAATGGGTTGCCATGATTCGTAATGGAACAGCGGAGGAAGTTCCTATTGAGCTTCTCACTGAGATTTCTGAACTCAGGGAATCAACGGGTATTTTTAAAGCACAGAGAGAGCGTGTGGAAATGATTATGTGGGTCTACGAGAATATCAAGAATCACCCTGAAGTTCGTGGGCGTTTTGCCGATTGTGTAATAGATTATTTCTGGGACGAGTTCATTACCTATGGCACAAAACGAGAATTGCTGAATATTGGTCTGGATGATCCTAACATAGTAGGAACGACAAAAGATATGAGATGGACCATGGAAGGGGATACCTATATTCGGTTGGTGAATTATGATAATGAGATTGAATATTTATGTGTTAAAGGGAAAAAGATAGAAGAATGTTCAAAGGCGGTGAGTGAGGTGTTGTCTCGTGAAACGGACAGAGATCCTGTCTTACAACGTAAATTGGATTCCAGGTTTACTGGATACGAATATGGATTTATCTTGTTTAATCCAAAAAAGAGGAAGTTTGTGTTTAAGAATGGAAAGCCGCCGAGTATGGGAGGAAAAGTGGGGCGTGGCTCAGAATGCGCCATTAATTCTAAGATTGATCACCCGATGGCCTTATTGAGACGGTTTGGCGATAGTTTGAGAGCTGCTGGGATGCACGACCTTGGGTTAAATGAGGATATCTTGTCCAAGCGTCGTATTCAGAATTCTATTCGCATTTGTACGGTGTGTGATTTAGTGCTGCGATACATGGATAAGGCGGGTGTTCAAAAAAAGCGGTGGTTTTACAGGCCTCTGGAGGCGAAGCTACATGGGCACCCTTTGAGGTAAGATTTGCCCACACCGTGGCTAAAGCCAGGCACTGGGCATCCCTTAGGGTAAGATTTGCCCACATCGTGGCTAAAAAAAGTGAAATTAAACATATGTTTAGTTAGTAGTCCCAAATGGAACAGCTCGCCGTATTTGAAGACAAGGTGATGCTAACACCCGCCGACCTTTCTCGTGAGATTACGAGCTTTGATGATATTCTCCTGGAGAAACTGAAGACTTCTCTTGAGGGGAAGTGTTCTCGTCACGGCTATGTGCTTCCTGGCACACTGGAGCTGTTGAGTCGGTCTATGGGATCGGCAGAGAAGGGGCGATTCACTTCCGATTTCCTCTATTATATCAAGGCGCAGGGAAAGGTGTTGAATCCACCTGACGGCTTTCAGATTGAGGGCGAGGTGGCTCGCAAGAATAAGATGGGTCTGTATGTGATTATCAACAACGCTATTCGTATTATGATTCCTCGTGATCTTCACATTGGCAATGAGGAGTTTGATCAGATTCAGATTGGTGATGTGGTTCGTGTAGAGATTAAGAAGTCCAGGTTTCAGGTGAATGATACCCACATCCTGAGCATTGGACAGTATCTTCAGACCGTTCATAGTGTTGGCCCTGCCGGCCCTTCATCAGAAGCAGTAGCGGCAGCGGCAGAGGTTGAAGCAGAGGCAGAGGGCGAGGCAGAGGCCCCTGTTGCTGAGGAGGAGGCTGAGGAGGCCGAGGGCGAGGAGGCCTAATGCGCTAAACTGACGAGAACAAGAAGAAGGATGGAGTAGAATGAGTTTTGCCAAAGATACTGATTTTGAAACGCGCAAGCGAATTTTTGAGGAGGTGAAACGCTTTAACCGGACTGAGTTAGAGGAATTGTATAAGGTTCTTCGCCGAGGATCTGAGGAGATCAGTGAGAATCGCAATGGCATGTTTTTTGATTTACTTTCGCTCAAGGAAGATACTCTGGAAAAGATTGAGGCACTCATTGTGTTTTGTAAGGAGAATCGTGCCAACTTTGAGGTGAGGGAAAAGGTCTTGACAGATCTTGTAAATTCGGCCGAGGTGGATACGGAGTAAAATAAATATTGAAATATTTAGCAGCCTAAGCTCAAGTCCCACTGTATATATAATGAGCCTCACAGACCTATTTAGCACCATAGACAAGAATCCTTTTAAGAATTCCTGTCCACCACCGTTTACACGGCAAAAGAGAGATATGATCACTCTTACCAAGACCGATCATCAATGGGGCGCATCTAAGCGTCCTCTAGATCCTCCTCGTTTAACGACGGCCTGGTTGAGTCTGGAAGATCCGTTAATGGTGATCGCAGGAGCGAATTACAGATCCACCGAAGTGCGTGACAAGTCGTTCGCCCTTCAAGAGGAGGCACTTAGTGTTCTACGAGGAAATCGTAAGCTCACCAAGGCAAAGATGGGAGATGCTCTGAGTTCCATGAAGCCGAATGAGGATCAGACAAAGGTTATTGCCCGTATCTTACTGGCTCTGAAGCATGTTCAGACCGTATGTTACAATGAGGAAAAGAAGACGGTGTGGACGATGCCCGAAGATTTGCGAGCATGGTCTACCTCGTTGAGAACTATCTGGATTGATAGTCGTGCCGAACATTTCTTGGATTTTAGCGACTCGCCTCCTCTTGTCTTAGGTCTCTGGCTTTCTGAGAGAGAGGATGAGGGATGGACGGTTGATTGGCCTGTGTCAGAGGAGACTTATGAAGATATGAAGAGGATCGCTTTGGAGAAGGGGCTTACTGTGCGACCTCTGGAAGGCACGAAGCCAAAGAAGGACGATTTCGCTCGTGTTCTGGGGCGACACTACGCCATCCAGCACTTGGCCTAATCAATTCTTGTCCAGCTACTGGGAAATAGATCAGGGGTCGCACCAGAAATCCAACGACTTGGGTAAAATACGGTATAGCAATCTGATAGGACAGCACCCCACCAACTGAATGTGCTATTCGCTATGATGGCTCCTTTTTTACAAGAAGCCATCATGAGGAGAGCAGAAAGTTCATCGGGTTCATTCACGATGGTATATTTGTTGAGCCAGGGTTGCCGAGCGCACCAGGAGGGATCGTCGGAAAATACGAGAATCTTGTTGTGATTCAAGAGAGTCAATGCGGTTTCGTAATAGGTCTGTGGAAGATTGTAGTGTATATCACTATACTGTAAATAATCTCCTCGTCGGATATGGAGAAAGGCATGGTCTTGATATGCTGAGTTTTGTGTAAAAAGGGTTCTTATAGTGGGGATGGCTGATTTGATGGAGGGATAATTCTGAAAATATCCGTCCAAGGTGATGGAATTGTAGGGGAACTGCTTAGGATCAAAGGCTTCAAAGGCGTCGGTTTGGAAATAGGTGTGTTCTGTAAAAATGGGTGTATCTGTAGGATAGCCACCAAACAAAGGTCTGTAGTCTCGTCCAGAATGTTTATTCGCCGTAGGGAAGATAAAGATTTGGCCTCCTAACGCTTTGAATGTCAGAGCGGCGGAAAGCTGAAAGAGTTGATTGCCTAAGCCACCTTTCGGTTTAAGAAAGATGAGCTGGGACATTTAACTTCTGCGGGTATTTTTACGAGAATTGGATTTACGAGATGCCTTGCGAGATGCCTTGCGAGATGCCTTGCGATTCTTGCGAGATGCCTTGCGATTTTTACGAGACTTATTCTTACGGGACTTATTCTTACGGGACTTACGATTCTTCCTATGGAATTGAGAATAATACTTTTGTTCCTGGGCAGTAGCTGGGGGAGGTGGAGGCGGGGGAGCCTGCGTTCCTAATCCCCCTTGTCTGAGGACAATATTAGTAACTTCTTGCTTAAGCTGGTCTGATGCGGATAATCCAGATTTTTCCGCAGCGGCTCTATTGGCAGCAGCTTTATTGGCAGCAGAGGAAGACATTCTTTTCTATTTAAATATGATAAAATTTAATTCAATATTCAAAATCCAACTCAATTCTTACGATTTTTACGAGACTTATTTTTACGAGTTGCCTTGCGAGACTTACGAGTTGCCCTACGGGACTTACGAGTCATACGATTTTTACGACTCATACGATTCTTACGATATTTACGACTACTACCGCCAGCAGATTTCTTTTCACAGGCTGATAATAATCCCCTTAGGTCAGGTGTTACAGGAAGTGTTAAAGGATTCTTACCCTTAGAACAATCAGCCCCTGCCCTTACCAGCGATTCAATTATAGTCTTATAATTTTCTGATTTATTTAATATTGCCTCAAATACAGCAATATAAAGAGCTGATTCATTCACATTTTCTTCTAATAAATTAACATTGGCACCAGCCGCTATTAATCTATCAACTATATAGTCGAATCCATGGTGACATGCCATCATTAGGGCATTCATTCCTTCCCTTGTGTTATTTTGATATATGGGCTGATAATTAATAATATCTTTCTGTTCTTGGCCTTCGTAATTTGCAGTAATATAATCCATAAGTAAATCAAAAATATTTTTCATAAAATAATTTCCTTGGGCAGATGTGGTGCTACATACGGCAATTAGAGGAGTTATATCATTATATCCTCTCTGTTTAAGATCAGCGCCATTAATAATTAATGTAGTTATTACATCAAGAGAATTCGTAGCAAGTATGGCATAGATTAAAGGTGTATTTGTAAAGTTTGTTGTATTTATATTAACTCCTTGTCTTAAAAGGTTTAATATACCTTTCGTATTTCTGGCTTTTATACACTTGAATAGTTCCTTTTCTTTTTCAATGGAAGCATTAACATTCGTTTCAGGATTTACTTCAGGAAGTGCGGTTATATTTACTTCTGTATATGTGGCAGCACTTTCTTCAAGTCCTGGGGCAGTTGGTTTTCTTTCTGTCTTAGAAAATGGACTTAATGGATTTACCATGACATACCCTCCTGGAGTTGATTGAGCTTGAGGCCTTACTTGCGTAGCCAGATTCCTGGTAGTTACAGGGACTTCTTCCACAGGAGCTTCAGCCGCAGGCTCTTGAGTCGCAGGCAGTTCAGCCGCAGGTTGTAAACCAAAGAAAGGATTTGCTAGTTTAGTGTTAGGTCTGGAACCTTTTAGTGTAAATTCTCTTCCACCTGATGGAGTTAGCTTTCCCAGATTGTATAACGGATTTTTAGACATTCTAGTTATTTGTTTCATTTTATGAAACTCTGTTTCATAAAAAGTGCTCTTTATCATTTTTAGCTTTTACTGCGTTCAAGCTAAAAAGTGACCCCCAACTTAAGCTTTTAGTTCAAGTCCCAATTAGATGGAACTCTATCCGGCCACCATAGATTCTTTAACAAGGCTGGTGGAAGAGTGGGTCGTGAACGACGACCGAGAATTGGAAGCAACTTTTGAGAATGCTTCTGATACTACCACGTTTCTTTCCGTGGCGCAGCGTCTGTCCGCCAAAGGATTTGAGGCGCTTCCCCAAGAGGACAAGATGAATATTATCACTCCTCAGCAATACCGTTTTACTCTGACGGGAATGGCCGCCATCGAGGATTATTGTCACGACGATCTCCTGGAGGGGAAGCAATACGAGGTGATGATGAAGCAGCGTGCCGGCGAGGAATCCAATGTGGATATCAAGGATTACGGGGTTCGTGTAAAAGCACGCCGAGAGGAGCCTCTTGCCAAGGACGACGTGACCGTGCGTGATCTGCTCAATGGCTGGGCGACGCAGCGCAAGGCCTTCCGCATTCTTCGTCGCTGGACCTTCATGAACCGTGAGAAGGGCGTGCGCTTTGATCTGAGTATGGTCCGCTCCAGTCCTAAGGGTCCTCGTGGCGATTTCATCTGGCAGAGTCGTTTCCAGCAGCGGGATATTACCAAGGAGCCGGCCTTTTACGAGATTGAGGTGGAACTCTTGAGACCTGAGGGCGATGCCGATACTCCTGATAAGTTAGCCGCACTCACCAAGGAGGCCATGAAGAATCTCATCGGCGGTATCGGTGAGGTGCTCCGTGGTATTCAGAAGCATCACCTCCTCATTCGTCGGAAAACAGCCGAGAAGGTCTTAGCGAACTATAAGGAGCTGACCAAGACCGACCGCTTTCGTGGCGTTGCCCCCATCACCATGATCGTCCAGAATATGCGTAAGGAGAGGACTGTCGGTGAGACGAATATCCGTGATGGTTACAACGTCACGGACAAGGCCGATGGTCTTCGTATGATGGGTTTCGTGGATGGAAACGGCGAGCTGTTCATGATTGACATGTCGATGTATGTATATAAGACGGGTCTGAAGCGTGAATCTTGCGCCTGGTCTCTGGTGGACGGTGAGTATGTGACGAAGGATAAGGACGGCGAGGCCATTCAGCAGTTCATGTTGTTTGATATCTATATTGCCTCGGAGAAGCGTGATATCTCCAAGCTGCCCTTCATGGGCGGCGGGCCAGACTATAAGGAGGGCAGCCGTTTCGGGGAGCTCATGAGCTGGGGCGATAAGTGGAATGAGGGAGATGGTCCTACCGTATCCAAGACGGCGACCGAGTCTAAGATCATGGTGTCCGTAAAGGAGTTCAAGTTCGCCAATGCCGGTGATCTGAGTATCTTCAAGTTGTGCGAAAAGACACTTCTCACTGCTGCCACTTCTCGTTACAATACCGACGGTCTCATTCTAACACCTAACCTGCTCCCTCTTCCTGAGAAGCCTGGTGTGAAATTCGCCGAGCAGTTGAAGTGGAAGCCGGCCGAGGATAACAGTGTGGATTTCCTGGTGGAGTTTGACAAGGATCAGGATAAGGTCGATATTGTGACAACTGGTGTGAAGCCTGGGACGGGCGAGACGGTTCAGCACAAGTCCCTTCGTCTCTATGTGGGTTCAGAGCTGGATCCTGCTTATGAGGATCCTCGTGGCACGGTCCTCTTTGAGCAGCCTCTGCCTGGCGCTCTTGTCCAGCAACGGGGCAGGAAGCCCCGCCGTGAATACAAGCCAGTCTTGTTTAATCCCAGCGAGCTTCCTGATACGATGGCGGCCGTCTGTTATTCCGAGATCATGACATCGGCCACTGGCGACGATTTCGTGAGCTGTGAGAATGGCGACCCCATTGAGAACAAGAGTATTGTGGAGATGCGTTATGAGCCTGGAAACGAGCCTGGGTGGCGTTGGATTCCTATGCGGGTCCGTTACGATAAGACGGAGCGGTATCAGAAGGGAATTATTGGGCGCACTCTGAATAAGGACGAGGCGGCAGAGGGTGTGTGGAACAGTATTCACGACCCTATTACACGATACATGATAACAACCGGCTCAGACCAGCCATCGGCCAAAGAGTTGTCAGAGATGGCGGGTGCGGTTGCTGGTGTTGCTACAGGGAATGTGTCAAAGGTGTATTACGACAGGAAGGGACCAAAGGAGGACATCTTGATGGTGCGTGGGCTGCGTGATTTCCACAGGCGGTATATCAAGGAGGATCTGCTTCTGGGTCGTGGCCTTCGGGGCGGTGGCAAGACGTTTGTGGATTTGGCGTGTGGTCAGGGCGGTGATTTGTGGAGTTGGATTCGTTATAATGTGGATTTCGTGTTTGGAACGGATATTGCCGGTAATGGTATTCGTGACCCACAGGATGGTGCATATAGGCGCTATATCAACGCCGTCATGAAAAACGGGGGCTATGACAAGGTGCCAAAGATGGTATTTACGATTGGTTCATCTGCGAAGAATCTGGCCTCTGGTGATGCTGGTGCCACGCCAGAGGAGTCCAATATGATGCGGGCGATTCTGGGCAAGGTGTCGCCTGATGGACCCATTCCTCCATTTGTGGAGAAATATGCCAAGGGTCGTCTGCGGAATGGGGCGGATTGTGTGGCGATTATGTTCGCCATTCACTACTTCTTTGAGAATGAGATCAGCCTCACGGGATTCATGAGGAATGTGAGCGATACTCTGGCCATGGGTGGGCTCTTCATTGGCTGCTGCTTTGATGGCCAGAGAGTGTTTGACGCACTGAGGCCAATTCCTGAGGGAGGGTCGCTCATGGGCAAGGAGAAGGATGCCGAGATTTGGAAGATTACGAAGCGCTATTCTGGCACGGATTTGACGAATGGCGTGGAGTCTCTGGGTATGCCGATTGAGGTGGATTTCGTGAGTATTGGAACAACTCAGAGGGAGTATTTAGTGAACTTTGAGCTTCTCAAGGCGAAGATGGCAGAGATTGGATGTGACCTTTTGACACAGGATGAATGTAAGGCGCTGGATTTGGTCAATAGCACGGCGCTCTTTGAGGAGTCGTATGATATGGCATCAAAGAGAGGGCAGAAGTTCGCCATGTCACCGACAGTGCGTCAGTATTCCTTCTTCAATCGCTGGTTTATCTTCAAGAGACGGCGTGGTGGTTCTCTGCCTGAGGGGGATGAGGAGGAGGCGCAGGCGCAGCAGGCCTCTGGGCCGGTCCTGCCACAACAACCAGCGCCTAAGGTTACAACCAAGCTTTCTAAGGCGGCGGTGGATGCCCAAAAGGCAAATCTTGCTCGCTTTACTCCCACAGCAGCTGAGGCCGTTGAAGAGGATTCTGGAACTTCTGCTGCTGCGCCTTCCTCTTCTGCCGCAGCCCCTGCCCCTGTGCCTGCCGCATCTGTAAAACAGGTTGTCGTAAAGCCAAGTGCGCTTGCGCCCTCTGGAGGAGTGGCAGGAGGGGTGGCAGGAGGACAAGTACAAGCACCACTACACACCATTCCTGTTCAAGAGCAGCAGCGGCGCAAATATGGCCTGGCCGAGTTATTCCAGTTCTATATTGATGCCAGTCAGGTGGACAAGCTGAAGTTGGGAGACCCCGATGCCGGTCGTTGGTTATCTCCCTCTGCCCCTTTCCCCATTATGGATGATGAGGTGATATATCCAAGCGTGGAGCATTACCTTGCGGGCATGAAATACAAGATGGCAACCAATAAGCCAGAGCTTGCTGCCAAGATATTCTCCCAGGAAGGCGAGGTCCATCAATCCTTCTTGAGAACCAGAGCCACTGAGTCAGCACAGGGCGCTCGTGCTCTGACGGCACAGAGGGACCATGATTTACTAAAGGCTGAGAGGGCGAAGGTGTTAGAGGAGAGTGCTGTTGGTGCCACGGGCATGAAGAAGTATCGTGCCACCTTTGATGAGGGTAAGTGGTTTGGTGTTAAAGATGGTCTCTTGAGGGCTGCCTTGAAGCAGCGTTGGGAGAAGGATCAGCGTCTGCGTGGAATCTTGACGGCCATCAAAGCAAAGGGATTGATTCTCTTGTATTACACGGGTCCAGGTTCTGGCAGCGATTTGGGTGGAAAGAGGACGAGCGAGGGATACATCGACGGCGAGAACAAGGTGGGTAAGATTCTCATGGAACTGGCTGGATGGCGTGCTTAGCCAGTTAAATGGCATTGAACAGGATAACTAAGATTCATAACTCTATTTTTAATGATACGAATCATTACAAATAGGCTTTAGGGTGAAAAGATATACTATAGCAGATATGAGGGCCTTGCTGCTATTGGCCTTCATTGGATTCGCAAAACTATATGGCTTTGAAAGCTGTGAACCTGTGTTAAATGGATCTTTAGGACATTCTAGGGAACTCGGTATTCTTCAAACATCAACGCCGACCATGTCAAAAACATCAACAAAGACCACAACGGCCACTCGTTCATCGTTCCCAACTTCCCTGGTAACACGAAGTCCCACATCAACAAAAACAATGACATCGTCAATGACTTCTACGAAGACATCCTCTTCGTCAAAATCCTCATCTTCATCACCTGGGCAAACGATCACGCTTCCAGGGACAAAAACGACCACTGGATCAAGCACGGCGACCAAGACGACGACTGCCAGTAAAACCGTCAGTGCTTCGCCCTTACAATCAAAAACGCCCTCTGCTAGTTCAACACTATCCAGAAGCGCCCCTCAATCCAAAACCACCACTGCTACTCCTTCTGGCACATTAACGAGACCTTCCTCTAAAACATCCTCGGCATCCCCCTCGTATTCTAAATCTGCTAGGATCACTGGAACGCCTCTAGTCACACGCACAGGAACATCCACGATGACGTCATCTAAGACAGGAACGGCATCGGCCAGTGGAACGAGAACGATGACTTCATCAAGAACAACGACCGCAAGTCCATCAGGCACGGCCACACAGAAATCGTCTAAAACAAGGAGCGCAAGCACATCACATTCACCAACGCTCCGCACAACCGGCACAGTAAGCCGAAGCTCACTCACCACGAAAACATCAACAGCCACTGTCACATCATCTGGCTCACTGAGGATCACAGGAACGGCGAAACTGTCTCCAACAGGAACGCTCACACGGCGACAAACGCCCAGTCAAACAGGAACAGCTTCTCCATCAACCACGGCCTCCACGAGTCCTAGCATTATAATCTCAAGAACAGGATCTGTAACAGGCAAAGCACGCCCAAGCCCAACTGTGTTAAATAGTGCTTCAGTGAATGCCACAGCCACTGCTAATACTACGAGAACTCCATCTAACACAGTCCTAGGGACCCTAACATCTGTTGCCAGCACTTCAGCAGCTCCTTCAAAAACGACCACGGGCAGCACGACGATGACAGGGTCGGCAAGTCAATCAAAAACCAGTTCAGGAACACCCACATTCTCAAGATCCGCTGCCTCTTCAAAGACCAGCAGTAGTTCACCCACGATATCAGGCTCAAGGGTTGGCTCTTCAAGTATCAAGGTCACATCAACCACAACGAGAACAGGCGTTACGACAAAAACCCATACGATCACCACGAGTGAATCAGTATCTAATTCCGTCAGTCCATCCATCACATTTTCTGTGAGCGGGTCTGCTGCCTTAGGCACGGCAACCACCAGTATTACTGCTTTTCCAACAGGAGTGACAAAGACGGTAACGACAACTTATTCTTTTTCTGCCCAATCTTCTCACACGACTACCGTTAGTCCAACAGGTCTTCTTTCCCTTTCCTATTCTGATACGAATTCTCATTCGGTCTCATCATCTCCTTCTGGCACTGTGTCAGATTCACCTTCTCCCTCTGGCAGCTCGTCGCTTTGGGCAACAGAGTCGGTCACGGGAAGTGTATCTGGTTCTGTTACCACCACCGCTACGAATTCTATTGGAAGTGCTTCAACCACTGTGTCAAAGAGTTCTACTAACACGGCTTCTGGATCTTCTACCTCCACTGGCTCCAAGACACCTACTGTGTCAGGAACAGAGTCAGCTTCTACTTCTGTTTCTAGGACGACAAGGCGGTCAGCCACTGCGTCAGCATCATCGCTGGTCTCCAAAACGGGAACGGCGAGCCAGACGCCTTCCCAGGTTTCCACGGCCACGGTGAATACGAGAACGGCCTGTGGAAGTGGTAGTGTGAGCCCTGGTGCTTCAGAGACTGTGGCAAGTTTCTCATCTTCTGGATCAGGCTCAGGCAGCATCACAGGATCGGCATCACAAACGGGCAGCCGAGGAAGTGAAACTGCGAGTCCATCTGCTTCTTTCGGCACGACCACCCCTTCTCCTTCGGGTTCTCAGCAGACACTGAGCACGAGTGTAACACCGTCAGGGACTCTGACAGTGACCCAATCTGCTGAGACATTCACGGGTACACCGAGTTCCAGTCAAACCAGCTCTCAATCCGTCACGACCTCTCCAGGTCAAACGGGGTCTCTCACTTCCCTTGCCACTGTCACGGTCTCCCCAGGTCAAACGGCGAGTGTAACCGCCCTTGCCACTGTTACGGCCTCCCCAGGTCAAACGGCCTCTCTGACTTCCCTTGCCAGTGTAACAGCCTCCCCAGGTCAGACGGCTTCTCTGACGCCCCTTGTATCACAAAGCCAAGCCACCCAAACAGTATCGGTATCAGCAAGTTTCGCCTCAACCGCTTCTCTGACCACCCTTGGCAGTTCAACAACATCGGCCCAACAAACTGCGAGTGTAACCACATGTCAAACAGGATCCCTAACATCATCTTTAACACAAAGTCACGCTAGTCTAAGCACAACAGTAACGGGTTCAGCATCTGTAGCAACAGGTTCATCTGGATTCACGCCATCAACCAGTCCTCTTCTCACAGGAACCATAGGAACAGGTTCAGTGAACCCAACCAGTTCAGTCACTAGTTCAGCGAGCGTAGCAACGCCTTCTGCCTCCTGGACAGTAAGTTTCGGTTCTGTATCAGCCTGTCCAACTGCCACCGTGTCTGGATCTCTAACACCTTCTAAATCTATAGGAACAACGAGTGTTACAGGATCCCCTTCGGCGATCGCAACCACACAAATGGGGACACGGACACCCACAAATTCTATCACATATTCTGCCAGTGCAACATATTCAAAGTCGGTCACAGTTACACTATCACGATCTGTGGCTGCCACCAGCTTCCCCTTTACTATAACTCCTACAACCTCTGT